>Ga0105047_10002114_pt1 | contig 35556 bp, 28 predicted proteins | sample MAT04_FD_78384 | JGI IMG/M metagenome (GOLD analysis project Ga0105047, IMG submission 78384) | Freshwater microbial communities from Lake Fryxell liftoff mats and glacier meltwater in Antarctica - MAT-04 (megahit assembly) | ecosystem: Environmental > Aquatic > Freshwater > Ice > Liftoff... | reverse complement strand
GCTTGCCGCGTCGTGAATCCATACTTGCTCCTCCTCCAATTATGTTAACCCTGCAAGATAATCGAGAGAGTAGCAGGTACTGGGCAGGTCAGTCAAGTATCAATTCATGTGCGAAGGACTATAATCAGAGTCCACATATTTTTCCAATACATCATAACTGATTTCTACAGTCGAGCACCTGGTTCTGGAGGCTGATAAAAGTTACTCGGACATTTTGTTACCGGAAACGGAATAGAAAAACGATTGGTTCTCTTGTTTCCAAGCGGAAACTTTTTTGTACCCCATTTTGTACCCCGATGAATTTTGAGCACAAAAAAAGGGTCACGAAAGTATCGTAACCCCTTGATTTTATTGGTGGAGCTAGACGGGATCGAACCGACGACCTCTTGACTGCCAGTCAAGCGCTCTCCCAGCTGAGCTATAGCCCCAAATTTCTTTTCAGTCAAAAAACACGGCTATCAATAACAAGGTTTGCGGGTCGTGTCAACAGAAAATAAGATAAAGTTTTCTTGAAAATAGCATAGTTGTTGCCAACGAAATGGAGGTTTGGTATGGTTCAAGGTTTCGTAGGAGTGGTTTACTTTTCATTACATCACATAAACGCATATGCTCTTTGGGCTCAACTTCGTTATCCGGCTTTGGGCTGATATATTTTCAAGGTGCGACCGGGTACCTTTTATCTTATCTCAAGGGAAACTACATGTATTCACCATTTAATTTTCTGTTTGGATGGTTGTCAAATGATCTCGCCATTGATCTCGGAACGGCCAATACGGTTTTGTATGTCAAAGGCAAAGGGATTGTACTGAGAGAACCTTCGGTCGTTGCTGTTCGCCAGGACGGCAGAATGAGCAAAGTGCTCGCCGTCGGACAGGAAGCAAAAATGATGCTCGGCAAGACTCCTGGAAATATCACAGCTATTCGACCCATAAAAGACGGTGTTATCGCTGACTTTGAGGTTACTGAAGCGATGCTCAGGTATTTCATAAATAAGGTGCACAACAGAAGGACGCTGGTGCATCCGCGGATTATGATATCAGTCCCATCGGGGATTACTCAGGTCGAGAAAAGGGCTGTGCGGGAGTCTGCGGAATCCGCCGGCGCAAGAGAGGTGTACCTGATTGAAGAGCCGATGGCGGCAGCCATCGGTGCCGGTTTGCCGATTACCGAACCCACTGCCAATATGATTATTGATATCGGTGGTGGTACCACGGAGGTGGCGGTTATATCGCTGGCGGGAATTGTTTATGCAAAATCAGTCAGGGTTGCCGGCGATAAAATGGATGAGGCAATACTGCAGTATATTAAGCGTAAACACAACCTGGCAATCGGCGAGCGTACCGCTGAGTTGATTAAGACCACTATTGGTAACGTAATGCCCGAAGAGCCCTATGAAACCATGAATATCAAAGGGCGTGATCTGGTCTCCGGGGTTCCCAAAACACTGCTGATTTCCGCAGACGAAATTCAGTCGGCGATTGCCGAACAGGTGGATGTAATCGTCGAGGCGGTACGGGTAGCTCTTGAGGTGACACCACCGGAACTGGCGGCCGATATCGTAGATAACGGCATTGTTCTTACCGGCGGCGGGGCGCTTCTCAAAAACCTTGATAAATGTCTGAAAGAGGCGACGGGCATGCCTATAATAGTTGCTGAGGACCCCCTGTCTTCCGTGGTTTTGGGGTCAGGAAAGGCCCTGGATAATCTTGATATTCTGCGGGAAGTAACTATCGAATAATCGCTATTCTCGGACAGCCTCCTAATACTACCTGTGCCGGCTTGGAGAATTCGCCGGCACCCCATGTTCTGTTCTCTATTGTTGTGATCCGTGCGAAAGAATACCAAAGCTACTCAGGGTCGATCGATTGGTGCGACCATCAGAATTTTGCTACTGATCACGCTCTTGCTCGTTGTCGGTTTGCTGTTGCTTGCCGCCATGCTCGGTGGCAAATTTGGCCCACCTCATCAATTTACCCTTGATTTTATTGGACCTTTACAAAGCGCAGTTACCCGATCTTTTGCCGGAATCGTTAACCTGAAAAGTGATTATGTCAATTTGTTGAATGTGCGCGCTGAGAACAAACAATTGCAGGCGCAATTAGACAAATATCTCACTGAACTGGGTGAATATCGTGAGGGGCACAGCACATACCGCCACCTTCAGGAGTTACTGGCTTTGAAGGATAAGTTGACTTTTAAACCCATTGCGGCTCGCGTGGTAGGAAAAGAGCCGGCCTATTGGTATCAGACTATAGTTGTTGATCGAGGCAAAAAGGACGATATTCTGGAGGGCATGATTGCGCTTGCCCCCGGTGGGGTTGTCGGTCAGGTTATGCACACTGCCGACAATTATTCGAAGATCCTCCTTGCCAACGCTCCCAGTAGCGCCATAGATGCCATGGTTCAGAAAAACAGAACCCGGGGGATCTTGAGAGGTGCGGGGGAAAAAGGTTTTGTGTTGCAATATGTCTTGAAAACCGCCGACGTGGAAATGGGGGATTTTATCGTCACTGCCGGAATTGGCGGTGTTTTTCCGGCCGGTATTCCCCTCGGCAAGATTTCTAAGATAGAGAAGAAACAGCGAGGAATGTTTCAAGAAATCGAGGTAGAACCGCATATTGATTTTCAAAAATTGGAGTATGTTCTGCTCGATCCTACGGATCGCAAAGCAGTTTTGGATTCCATGAACCTGTCGCCAAAGAGGTAGTTTCGGGAATGCTGGCTATTACATTTTGGGCAGTAGGTATTGTGTTGATAATAGCCCAGACCACCCTCCTCGAATACATGCCTCTGTGGCTGGGACGGCCGGATTTGGTCTTCGTCCTGGTCGCATTTATTGCCTATCGCTTTGCCTGGATTCCCGGGATTCTTCTGGTGTTTGCTTTAAGTTGGGTTCTTGATGTTGTTGCCGGCATCTATCTGGGATTGTATCCGTTGGCGTGTCTTTTGGCTTTCACTGCGCTGAAAACGCTAACAAATAAAAGCCCGGTCAAAGAATCCACCTATCAAATACCACTAGTGGGATTGAGTTATTTTCTGATGCAGATATTCTTTTATTTTGTGTATTCCGTCCTTTTGCCGGACATGCTCCCGGAATGGTCATGGCCTGGAACTCTGCAAAGAACAATTCTCGTAGTACTTGCGGCAGTCCCGCTCTTTATCCTGTTTAACCGATTATACGAATATATTCGTACGCGTCGTTTCCGTGGTAAACCACCAAGGAGGCGCCCTCAGCGAGCAATATGACTCAAGAAGAAGATAAGGGTCTGAAACTAGCCTTCAAGGATATTGAAGAAATTGAAGAAAGAGATGACGCTGCCCTCGATTTATTGAAAAAGAGACTGCTCGGAGTGGCTGTTATCGTTCTCTTTTTTTTCGTGGTGATTGTTCTCAGGCTCTGGAATCTCCAGATAACCGAAGGTCCGGAATATGAAAAACGATCCTATGGCAACAGGGTCAGGATTAGGCAGGTTGCCGCTCCGAGGGGACATATCCTTGACCGGAACGGGAGAGAGATAGTTACCAACCGCCCCTCCTTCGACGTCCTTCTCATCCAAGAAGATTCTCACGATATCGGTGATGTGCTCAAGCGGCTGGCGCCTATTCTTGATACCGATGTTTCCGCCTTATGGGCGAAAGTACGCGAGGCCACGGGTAATCCTCGGTATATGCCGGTGCGATTGAAGGAAGATATAGATTGGAAAACATTGGCATATTTGGAAAATCACAACCGGGATTTTTCGGGTATTCGTATAGAGGTACAACCTGTTCGGGTGTATCACTATGAGGATCTTGCGGCAAGTACTATTGGCTATATGGGAGCCATATCCAAGAAAGAACTTGATGAAGCGGACAAAAATATCTATTCCGGGGAAGATATCATCGGCAAGAAAGGCATCGAGAGACTTCGCGAAAAGGATCTCCGAGGGCAAAAGGGACAGAGCTATTCCGAGGTCGATGCCAAGGGGTTTGAGCAAAAACAGTTGAAAACGGTCGAGCCCCTTTCCGGCCGTGAGATTCGCTTGACGCTCGATGTTGATCTGCAACAGATAGCCGAGAGTTACATGGACGCCGGGGAAAAATCAGGGGCCGTTGTGGTCATGGAGGTCAACACCGGCCGACTGCTGGCTGCAGTTTCCGCCCCCAGCATTCACATCAAGGAATTCATCGGCGGGATTTCCCAGGAAGAATGGAAGGCCCTGCTCGATAACTCCAAACATCCACTCATTAATAAAGTTGTGCAGGGTACCTATCCCCCGGGTTCAACGTATAAAATGGTGACGGCCTTGGCGGGTCTTGCAAAAGGGGCTATTGACGAAAATACCACTTTTTACTGTCCAGGCTCCTATTCCTTTGGTAACAGGACATATAATTGCTGGAGAAAAGGTGGGCATGGGTCAGTAAGTCTGAATAGGGCAATTGGTGAATCCTGTGATGTCTATTTCTACCAGGTCGGACAGCGGGTGGGCGTCGATGGCCTGGCGGAATTTGCCCAGAAACTTGGACTTGGCAAGAAAACCGGAGTGGAGATGGAATATGAGAGAGAGGGGCTGGCTCCGACGAAAAATTGGAAGTTGAAAAGTCGTAAAGCCAAATGGCAGGATGGTGAAACGCTTTCTGTCGCCATAGGCCAGGGGTACAACCTGGTAAGCCCGCTGCAACTCTGCGTAATGACAGCGGCTTTGGCCAACGGCGGCAAGGTTTATAAACCAAAGCTCGTTGAACAGGTGGTAGATATCGAAGGGGCCATTGTCGAAAAGTTGCAACCGGAGTTGGTAAGTCAGGTGACTGGCTTAGACACGTATTTCAAGCTGATTAGAAAAGGCATGGAGGAAGTTGTTCAAGGGAAAGCGGGAACAGCCCGAAACGTTGCTATTGAAGGTTTGCGGATAGCCGGGAAAACCGGTACTGCTCAAGTAGTCCGGCTTGCCCAGTATCGTGGTCTGAAGGAAGCGGCCATTCCTTATGAATTTCGGGACCATGCCTGGTTTACCTGCTATGCGCCGGCGGATAAGCCGGAAATTGCCGTGACGGTTCTTGTCGAACATGGATTACATGGCGGGTCGGCAGCAGGACCTATAGCCAGAGCGGTGTTGAATCAATATTTTAATGGGAAATCCGGTGCTAAGGAGCCGAGTAAAATGGTTCCTGTGGTCATTGATCCTGAAGATGGAACGATAGAATGATTCGTATAGACAGAAGATTGTTTGAGCATTTTGATATGGTGTTGATGCTGCTGATTTTCTTGGTATGCATGATGGCCTTCTTCAACCTCTACAGTGCATCTTTCCCGCCAAAGGGATACGGCAGCCCTCCCTATGTCAAACAGGCATATTTTTTTCTCATGGCCTTTACTGCCTTTGTTTTTGTCATCAGCTTTGATTATCAGGTGTTGCATTCCTGGAACTATCCGATGTATGCGGTCATCATTGTTCTTCTCGTGTTGGCTGAAACCGTCGGTAACACTGCAGGTGGGGCGCAACGTTGGATTAACCTCGGGTTTTTTAAACTCCAGCCATCGGAACCTGCCAAGCTCATGCTTATAATTACTCTGGCCAGTTACTTTTCGCGCAAGGAGATAAGTGACGGCTATTCCATAAAGGATCTCCTGGCGCCGGCTGTACTTACCGCGATCCCTTTTGTTCTTATTCTTCTGCAACCTGACCTTGGAACGGCGATGATGCTCGCTATAATCTTTGTGACGATGACAATGTTCGCAAAGCTCAGAATGTCCACCTATGTCATAATGGGCACTCTGGCGGCGGGCCTTGGTCTCTTTGCCTGGGAAAAGGTGCTGAAGCCTTATCAAAAACAAAGAATATTTACATTTCTCGAGCCTGAAAAGGATCCAATGGGGCATGGTTACCAGGTTTTGCAATCGAAGATCGCCGTAGGCAGTGGCGGCAAATTTGGTAAAGGGTATATGGAAGGGACCCAGGGCCATCTGCACTTTCTGCCGGAACGGCATACCGATTTCGCCTTTTCTGTTTGGGGCGAGGAGTGGGGGTTTGCCGGGAGTGCAATTTTAGTCGGCACCTATTTCTTGTTGATCATGTGGGGGCTGTATGTGGCGATGTATGCCCGAGACCGTTTCGGAGTGTTGCTGGCCTTTGGCATAGTGGCACTTATTTTTTGGCAAGCGGTAATAAACCTCTGCATGGTCCTGGGATTCCTGCCGGTAGTGGGAATCCCTTTGCCTCTTTTTTCTTACGGTGGCTCATCGCTGATGACGACCATGCTGGGGCTTGGGCTGTTGATGAATGTCAGGATGCGGCGATTTCAGAACTCTATGTCACGAGATTAGGAGCCGTTACGAAATAACCTGAATATTTGCGCCATTTCGTTACGGCTCATTATGCCGTTTCTGTTGATAATATGTTCGAGTTGGTGATACCAAACGGCTTAGGTACTGTTACTCTCTTCTATAACAAGTTCTCGCAGGGCCTGGATGAAAGTTGGGTTGAGGTTCAGGGATGCACAGGCCTGGAGGCGCATTCCCAGGTGTTCGGCCATTTCCTTGTAGAGAATGCTTATCTCAAAGAGTGTTTCGATATGATCCGAGACAAAGCTTATCGGCACCATAAGGATATTTTTGCAGCCCTCAATCGCCAATTTTTCAAGCATTTCAGGGGTGGAAGGAGAAAGCCATTCGACCGGGCCGCTCCTGCTTTGGTAGCAGAGTCGCCCCGGTATGCCGGTAACGCTCTCGATTGCCAGGATGGTTTCCTTGATATGATCAACATAAGGGTCACCCTCTTGGATGAAGGACACAGGGAGACTGTGGGCGCTGTATACCACAACCACCTCCGGTGAATCGAACGTTTGCAGGCCGTCGGTGATATTATCTGCCAGAGCCTTGATATAGGATGTCTGGGTAGGCCAGGATGCGATCACTCTTAAGGGAAACCCAGGCACCAAACGATTGAGGCAACTTCGAAAATGGGATACCGAAGAACCGGTGGTGGCTTTTGAAAAATGGGGGTACAGGGTAAGGACGATTATCCTGTTGATCCCTTGCCTGAGAAGCGATTCAATCGCTTCATCGGCCAAAGGTGGCCAATACCGCATGGCTATCGTCACCGAATAATCACCATCCTCCCGCATGGATTCCTCCAGTGCCTTGGCTTGGTTTACGGTAATATTTTTAAGTGGTGAGCCGTCGCCGATGCGTGCGTAATTTTCCTTACTTTTTGCCGCTCTTCGGCGGGAAATAAGCCAAGCCAACGGTTTCTGCAAGAAAGCAGGACCCAGGTGAATTATTTCCCGGTCGCAGAAGAGATGGTAAAGAAACGGCTGGACATCGTCCAAGGTGTCTGGGCCACCCATATTCAGGAGGACGACCCCGGTCTTGCAGTTTTTTTTCGCCACTTTTCAGTACCTAACTCTGATTTAACAGTCTCAAAAGAGCAACCATTGTACAAAGAAACGGTGGAAATATCCAGTTTTCTTATTAAAAAACAGTTAATATGATAATTTCCGATGGGGGAGTGGGAAAAGGGGGAGGAGCAGCTTGATTCTTAAGGTCAGAAGAATATAATATAAACAAGCGTTGATCATTTTCAGTTGGAAGTATTGCAGGAACTCTTGTTCTTGCGTGACTGTCTAAGGAAAAGTGATCTGCAAGGGATTGCATCTTGCGATGCATGAGGCGAACGATGGTGCGATACCATTGTTTGAATCCGAGATGGAGGAACTCTATGGAACTAAAGATCGAAGCCCGGAATGTTGAATTGCGTAAAAGCTGGCAGACGAAGATCAGCGAGGAACAAGAAAAACTCATTCGTCACTATCCTAATTTCGTTCTTCATTTACGTATCAGCATTGAAGCCACCACCCACTATAAGGAGGGAGGGTATGAGATCAAACTCGTTGCGACGGTGCCTAACGATATGGTCGTTGTCACGAGAAGCGGCGAGTCGGTGCGTACGGTACTGACCGAATCCTTTGATGTTCTGGCACTCCAGCTAAAAGAGATTCAACGGAAAAAGAGGAAAGGCCAAAAAGTGTCAAACCTGGTCGAAGGGGCTGATAATGTAGGTATAATCAGAAAACTTTCACCGCACGAATCGTACGGTTTTATTATGTCTGCGGACAAAAGGGATATTTATTTTCATGAGAACGCCCTTAAAAATGTGAATATGGAAGACCTCGCGGAAGGAGACAGCGTTGTTTTTGGTGAAACCCACGGCGATAAAGGACCACAGGCTTCATGGGTGCGATCGGCTGAGTAATCCGCCGGCCGAGAACACGAAGTGTCAAGGCCTCGGGCAGCAATGCCCGAGGCCTTTTTTTGTCGTTGGCGGCGATGGACAGCCTAGGTAAAAATTTTACGATACAACCTAAGCAAATACCGTTATATTTCGGCTCAGAGCTTAACTCAATTGTATTGTGATGTTTCTGTTTCAGGAAGTTCTATTCTTTTTAAGGGAGTAACCAGCTGTGCAAGAAGAAGTATATCTTATCGACGGCAGTGCCTATATCTACCGCGCCTATCACGCCATTGCCCCGCTTACCAGCAGCAAAGGAACGCCTACCAATGCCGTGCTGGGTTTTGCCAACATGGTGAAGCGGTTGATCAGAGAAAAGCAACCGGCCTTTTTGGCCATCGCCTTCGACAGCCGCGGACCAGTGTTTCGTCACCAAATCTACCAGGCATATAAAGCCAACCGACCGCCAATGCCCGACGATCTGCGTCTACAGATTCCCTTTATAAAAAAATTTGTAACCGCTTCGAATATCCTGATGCTCGAAGAACAAGGGGTTGAAGCGGATGACATCATTGCCTCTGCGGTAAAAATGTTCACCGCCTCCGGCCATAAGGTCGTGGTCGTTTCCGGTGACAAGGATCTTCTGCAGTTGGTAAGCGATGATGTGGTCATGTGGGATCCGATGAAAGACAGGGTGATGGACCGGGCGGCAATCCACCAGAAATATGCCCTTTATCCTGAGCAATTGTTGGACTTCTTTTCCCTTGTTGGCGACGCCTCGGATAATGTCCCCGGTGTCCCGGGGGTTGGTCCAAAGACTGCCGAAAAGTTGATCAATACCTACGGTTCCCTTGAGGGTCTCTACCAACATATTGATGATCTCAAACAATCGCGGGTAAAAGAACAGATCGTCGAAAACAGGGGACTGGCATTCATTGCCCGCACCTTGATCCAGTTGAAGACTGACGTCACAATACCAGTGGAGTTGTCGCGGTATGCCCTTGCTGATGCCAATAATGAGGAGCTGGCAGAAATCTACACAGAGCTTGAGTTTTCAAGTCTGCTGAAAGGGGTCGACACCGCAAAGCCGGTGCCCACTGATGGCTTTGTCACGGTACGCAGTCGCGATCAGTTGGCTGTCATGGCGAGCGCCCTCGCCGGTGTTGAAATCCTCGCCATTGACACAGAAACCACCTCCATCAATGCCCGCACTGCCGAGCTGGTGGGGATATCCCTTTGTTCCACCCTCGACCGGGCTTGGTACATACCCGTTGGCCATATTGACGGACATGGAAATCTGCTTGAAGGACAGCTCTCCGCCGATGAGGTGAAAGAGGCGTTAATGCCTTTTCTCACCTCATCGGGGGTGCTGAAAATTGGTCATAATCTGAAATACGATATTACTGTTTTGAAGCAGCAGTGGGGAATCGATTTCGGTGGTGAACTGGCTGATACCCTCATTGCCGCCTATCTAACAGAAAGCGGAGGCCGGTCGCTGAAGCTTGATGATCTCTGTCAGGCACGTGGCTTGCGACTGACCTCCTTTGCCGAGGTCACCGGCAACGACAAGAGGGAGGGCTGCTTTGCCTATGTGGATATAGACAAGGCCTGCAACTATAGCTGTGAAGACGTTTATGGTGCCTTGCTGCTTTGGTGGGAATTTGTTCCGTTGCTCGACGCAAAAGGACTGAACGATCTTTTTTGGCGGGTTGAAATGCCGATAGTTACCATCTTGGCGGAGATGGAGATTGCCGGTATTTGTGTCGATCTTGCCGCTCTCTCAGTTTTGTCAGAGGATTTTACCAAGAAACTCTCGATTCTTGAGGCGCAGATATATGCGCTCGCCGGGCATCCATTCAATATCAATTCGCCAAAACAGTTGGGGCAGGTACTTTTCGAGGAACAAGGCTTGGCCCACGGCAGAAAGACCAAAACCGGCTTTTCCACCGATGTTGGGGTGTTGGAAAAACTTGCGCTTAAACATCAGTTGCCGGCGGTGGTTCTGCAGTTCCGAACAATTGCAAAACTCTTGTCCACCTATGTTGACAAGCTCAGTCAACTGCAGGATCCGGCAACGGGGAGAATACACACATCCTTTAATCAGGCGGTAACGGCAACCGGTCGACTTTCAAGCAGTGAACCCAATCTGCAAAACATTCCCATCCGCACCGAGGAGGGGAGTCGTATTCGTGCGGCATTTATCCCGGGACCGGGACTGGTGTTTCTTGCAGCTGATTATTCACAAATCGATTTACGGGTTCTTGCCCACTATTCGAAGGACAAGGCATTGGTTGGGGCCTTTATTGCCGGTGAAGATGTCCATGCTCGGACAGCCGCTGAGATCTTTGGGGTTTCGCCCTTATTGGTAACTTCGGAAATGCGCCGGGTGGCAAAATCCATTAATTTTGGAATTGTTTATGGCATGAGCAGTTTTGGACTGTCTAATCAACTGGATATCGGGAGAAAGGAAGCACAACGGTTTATCGATAAGTATTTTGCTCTCTATATCGGGGTGCAGCGTTTTATGGAAGAGATTGTTCGACAGGCGCAGGCCAGCGGTTATGTCACGACCCTCCTGAAGCGCAGACGCAGTGTTCCGGATATCAATGCTAAAAACAAGGCTCAAAGAGAGTTTGCCGAACGTACGGCTATTAATACTCCGATCCAGGGAACTGCCGCTGATATTATTAAATTGGCGATGATTGAATGCCGAAAAGCGCTGCATTCGGCAGGGTTATCGGCCACGATGCTGCTACAGATCCATGATGAACTGGTCTTTGAACTTCCACAAGCGGAGGTTGATGCCACCCTGCCGATCGTCAAGTCGGCAATGGAAAATGCCATGGTGCTCGATGTGCCGCTGGTCGTGAATTTTACGGTGGGTAGAAGTTTGGCCAAATGACATCTCCCTGTTTCGATTGAAAATGCTTCATGACAATGGGGCATGGCGTTTGACTTCAGGAGAAGGCGGCTTATCTTTGCAGGCCTTAGAGATTAGTAATCGAAGAGGCAACAATTCTTGCGCGTGTACTGCAAGCACCATTCAAGGAATTATTAGGTCGGTATCACAACCCATGGACAAGCTTATAAAAGAAATCAAGCTCTATATTCGTTACGCAGTTCCTGTGAATGAGTTCAGGGATGCGGCCGCACTGGTGGACAGATATCGGTATAATCGATTGGTTCTTAATCTGCTGCGGGAGTATTATGTCGCCTTGCCCGATGCCCGGGAAGAGGCGGTCATCCGTATAGCCAAACTTGTTCAGAGCCAAGGTGTTTTTTTATTTGTTCTCATAACCACTTCGACCGCCCATCTCTACGCGGTATCCGTCGACGAGGTTGTTTGGTTGGGTGAATACTTAAACGAAATGGATTCGGAGATAATGGCTTTTTGGGGTTTTACTGACCGGGAGGAAATTTCAAAGATCTGCGTGCCGATCGGTGACCTCGAAGATTATCCAAGCGGCGCGGGTGGAAAGAAGGGGGAATGCCCAGCCTGTGGTGTTGAGGCAGGAGAATATCATATTCTCGGCTGTTCGGTGGAAGTTTGCCCATGGTGCGAGGGGCAGCTCAATAAATGCAATTGCCGTTTTGAACAGCTGGAAGTCGATGCCGTTGACAACGATGAGCAACTGGAAGGTTTTTTCGAGTTGCTGACAGCCAAGGGGCGGATCCCCTTTCAGCGTCACCAAGCTCCTTACTACCCCGGCACCAGCGGCGGTTTGGATCGAGACGAAAAAGAAAGTTGATTAGCCCTGGCTTCTGTTGGAGGGGGGGCGCCCATATTCCCCTTCGTTCGCCCCCCTCCGCTGAAATTATGCCTATTTTCCCGTCACCGACTTGAGATATTGGTACAGGTCGGAGTCTGAAGACAACACCAGAGAGGTATTTTTGCCGACGATTTCCGGGTAGCTCTCCAGGGTTTTCTGAAATGCGTAGAAGTTCGGATCCAAGGAGTAGGCCTCGCCATAAATCTTGGTTGCTTCGGCGTCGGCCTTACCTTTTATGGTGAGGGCTTCTTTGTTGGCCGTAGAGGTGATTTCCTGGAGTTTTCGCTCAACCGTTCCAAGAATCTCAGCCTTCTGTCCTTCACCCATCGAGCGTCTCTCCGCCGCTATGCGCTTTCTTTCGGAAATCATCCGATCGTATACCTTAAGGCGCACCGAATCGATATAGTTCACTCTTTTAAACATTACATCAATCAGTTCGATACCATATTGCGGAGTAATCTTGGCGGCAATTTCAAGGATATGCCTGCCGATCTGATCCCGACCATTTTTCGGTTTGCTGCCGATGGTGTCAGAAGCTGTGGTATCGGACATGGTGGCAAGGGACCAGTCTGAGCTGCGGATAATCTCAATCAGATCATTTTTATTGACCATGTCACGCACCGTGCCGTCAATAATATCACTTAAGAGTGATTGAGCTCTCGACTCGGTTTTTACTGCTTGTAGAAATTTCAGAGCATTGGTGATACGCCAGCGGGCGGTTACTTCGAGATAAACAAAGGTTTTATCATTGGTCGGTATCTGGTTCGGCTGGCCATTCCAAATCTGAATTTTCTTTTCAAAAGTCTCAACGTGCTGAATGAAGGGCATCTTGAAATGCAGTCCTGCCTCGGTGACGGGATCTCCAACCGGCGCCCCAAATTGAGTCACTACCACCTGTTTTCCTTCCTCCAGAATAAAAAAGCCGTCGTAGACGACAACGATTGCCAGAAAAACGAGACCTGCTAGAAAAAATTGAGCTATTTGCTTCATAATATTTCCTTTCTGAGTATCAGTCTATTTCGACCCTACTGCCTGAGTTTTGAGCACATCGCTTGACGAGGTAATATTCAGGAGCGGTAGGGGTGCCTGCTGGGTTTTGTCGATGACATACACTGATTGGACGCCGGGGAGAATATCCTTCATGGTTTCAAGATACATGCGTTTCCTAGTAACATCCGGGGCGGCCTTATACTCTTTGAGGATATCAAGAAACCGCCGGGTTTCACCTTGGGCGTTGTTAATCCGTTGCGCCTGATAGCCGTAGGCCTCTTCGACAATTCTCTTGGCATCGCCGGCAGCTTTGGGGATGACCCTGTTATAATTCTCTTCCGCCTCATTTACCAAACGTTTCATGTCCTGATCGGCTTCGTTGACTTCATTGAAGGCGGGTTTAACTTGATCCGGCGGATTGATGTCCTGAAACTGGACCGTACCAATGGAAACGCCACTCATGCCTTTTGGAAATAAACCGTCCAATTGGCTTTGAAGTTCAAGTTTCACCGATGCAGCGAGGAGGTCGCGGTTGCTGAGAACGTAGTCGAAATCCATGTTGCCGACGATTCGTCTGGTGACGCTCTCAGACATGTCACGGATGGCCTGGATTACGTCGGCCACCTTAAAGAGGAAGGCATAGGGGTCGGCAACTTTATATTGGACAATCCAAGCGACGTTGATAACGTTTTTGTCGGCAGTCAGCATGAGTGATTCCATGTCATAGCCGCGTTTCTCAAAGTTCGCTTGTTGACCGGGGCGGCTACGGAAACCAAATTCTTCCTTCCTGATGTTTTCCACATCAACTTTGAAGAGCTTGTCGACGTATGGTATTTTAAAGTGCAGGCCGGAAGGGGTGGTTCGGGAATATTCACCAAGTCGCAGAATAACCCCCACTTCACTGGGAGCAATTTTGAAAAAGGAGGAATAGACCCCTTGGAGAACAATGATAACCAAGCCGATTGCCAACAGTTTTCCCACATTTGCGAACGGAGAAGAGGATGAGGATGAGGGCGGTGTCTCACGGTCGACTCCTGCCGGTGGAGGTGTTTTTTTGTCGGAAAAAAAATCCTGCAGCTTATTAATCAGTTGTGCCACAATCTCTTCAGGGGTTTGCGGTTTGCGCTTTTTCCCCCATGGAGGTTGTTGATCCTGATTAGACATAGAAAATCTCCTGTTCATAGTTTCTTGATATCCTCTCAACCCTATTATGATTCAATGTTGCGCAAGAGGAGCGGTCAATCGGTTGCATTAATTTCCTAAGAGTAATTATTGCTGGAGTTGATTGCAACCTGAATCGTCATAGTATTCTGGAATGAATTGAATTATGAGAACGCCAGCAACCAGCAGCCATAATAGACAAAGAGAGTTGTAAGCCCCAACAAGGTCTGCAGCCAAAATGAGGTGCGCAAAGAGTTGAAGAGAGGCGATCGGACAAAGTTCCCACAGATGAGACCACATAGCAGTCCGAAGAGATGACTGCCCAGATCCGTTCGTTCGCCCTCAGAGCCAAGCATGGCCAGGAGGGCAAGGCCGGCCATGACCGGCATGAAAAAATGCAGGACCATTCGGGTGCGTGTGCTCTTAAAGGCAAAATTTATGGTACAGAGCATGCCGATGATACTGAAGACCGATGTCGAAAAACCGACGAACATATGTCCTGATCCATGAACCAGGACATTAAGATAGTTGGCGGTCACTGAAGTCAGCAACATGGCAAATAGACCAATCCCGTTACCGGTAAGCTGGAGGAGAAAATGGAGGAGAAAGACACCGAGCACGCAGTTACTCAAAAGGTGGACGACATCGGCATGCAGAGTAAGGGCAGTCACAAGTCGAAAGAGTTCTGAGTTATTAAGTATAGCCTCAGAGTTTCCGGCTCCTTCGACGAACCATAATGATTTCGGTTGCCAGTCTCCGGTTATCCCGTAGAACCCTGCCAGGCAACCGATAAACAAAGGACTCATTGCCTGAAAGACAGGGGGGGAAAATCGATTATCCCTGGGTTGAGGCGGCCAGTTCGCATTTTCGCCGGCATATGCTGCTAATTCCTCGTGGGCCTTTTCCCAAAGCGAAGAAGCAACAAAAATCTCCATATGATTTCGAGAAACAATACGGATGCGATGGGTGATATTTGCAGCAGAAAGAACAAGGGAGCAGGTGTTGAGATACTCGGGGTCGGCGACCCGGGCGAGGAGTTCTTCAGACGAATTATCGGTAACAGGAGTCCTTTCTTGGTCGATCAATGGCTTTTAGGGGGAAATTAAAAGTATTTGGGAAGGAGCAGGTCATCAAGTGGCAAAAATTTGGCCACTGGGTGTGGAATAATTTCTGCCCGGCTAGTACGATGCCGGGCAGAAAAGATGAAATATTTAGGTGAGCTTGTCCATGCTGACAATGGGTCCGAGTTTCTCTTTTAATTGCAGCAGTTCAGCACGTTGCATTTCATAGACTTTGAGCAACTTTGCCGGGATGTCAGGCTCCTTGCTGTAGGCGTTTCGCTGCAGATCTATCCTATCAACGATTTTGTCGATGTACAGAGAAAACTGCATATCATACAGAGATTTTGGATAGGTCTTGTTGATAGCTTGAAACAGTTTAACCAAATCATCATATTTGGGGAGATAGCCAATGGGAGTACTGATCGATTCAACATCGCCGTTGGCAAAGAGTTCCAGCCAACCGAGCCAAGCCTTCACATCTTTTTTCTCGCCCAGCAGTTTGTCGCCCTCGCCACCGCGATTGCCAAAGGTGAGAAAATAGTTCAATCCGGCCATGATGGGACGGGTGGCTGTGGTGAATTTTGTTGAATTGAAGATTGTGAACTGGGCCTGCATATAATCGGCAAGGGCGCCGGGAATAAACGGAGCATTGGCCCAAGGCTGTCGATTGACGCCAGTAGCTCCGACCTCCGTGGCGGTAGCTTTGGAGACGATCGAAGCGCCTATTACTACACCCTCGTCGGGATTTTTGGCAACCCATACCGGCGGCATGGTGTCGCTATCCCTGCCGGAGTAGGTGATTACTTTGATCGGTACACCCTTTGGAGACTCGGAGAGCTCGGTCGCGTGATTGGCTATCGCCGAGGCGCGGAGGGTGCAGCGGGAATTTTTATGGGACATCGGCACCGGTTTGCCGGCAGCATCAGTTTTTCCTTTGAACCACTCCCCTTGGAAATTGAAACCTTTGTCGGGAGCCTCTTCGCCATTGCCGACCCAGTAAGGAATATCGCCCGCTATGAGAACATTTGACCAAATGACTTCGGTGCCCTCGCCACGCAGGCACTGCATAAGATGGGGATCACCTTCTTGGTTGACGTCTTCAACAATACCGAAGATACCCTTCTCCGGATTGATGGCACGGAGGACTCCGTCTTTGTCGATCCAGAACTGGGCTAAGTCGTCGCCGATGAAATCACTGCCGACCATGGCGGTGGTGGTTTTGCCGCAACCGGACGGTGCCGCTCCGGCAAAAAAGGTTTTCCTTCCTCCCGGGCCGGTCATGCCGGTTATAAACATATGCTCCGAAAGCTGTTCTTCAACTTTGTAATAGGTGGCATAATCAACACTGAAACGGTGGTTGCCCTTTTTCAGCAGAAGGGTGTTGCCGGCATAGGTGCAGAAGGTGGCATAGGTAGTCAGCCAGCTTCTGTCCATAAAGATACGGGCATTCGGCACATCTGCCGGGGTGTTGTTACCTTCCGAGTGGACGTTGGTGAAGAAAAGTCCTGCCCGTTTAACCTCGGCATCAAAATGCTGGTAGCAGTTTCTGTAAAGGAGTTCGGCCGAATGCAGCACATAGCCGGACGAAGATATTTCGATTGCTGGAATTGTCGCCTCGGCGCCTACTGGGCCTCGGCTATAGAAGCCGATTATCAGAGTTTTGCCGGACATTATCCCCGGCATGAATTTCTTGACATAATCGATCGCCTCGCTACGAGGCACGGTTTTGGCAAGAGAACTCATTTTTTCTCCAGGATTTATAATGTAATAGGTCTGATTTACCAACCTCGCCTGATCCTGGGGCAGATCGAAATGAATTGTGTGGCCTTTTTTTGCAAGCTTCCTTTCTTCACCTTTTTCCACAGCGTATTCTCGGACCCATTGCACGTCATCATCATTACCGGTATTGACAAAGACGCTGTCGGGGCGGCACATGGCAATAGCATTGGCGATCTTGATCAGGGCCTCTTCGTTTTTAATCAAGGCTAGCTTTTTTTGATTGTTTCCATCAAGTTTTCCGGCAAGTATCTTGTTTGCTTCGGCAATGTTCTTTACCCCACCAACAATCGCGAGTATTTCATCGCCTTTCTTCAATTCCAGCATTCGTAACTCCTTCATGTATGCGTAGTGGATCACACCATTATATAGAATATATTTCTAATTCATCAAAAACCTCGAACGATAACATAATATGAATATTTGTTTTTAACGTCAAGATTTAGATCGAACAATGATGGGAAAAAAGCTGATCAAAATGTCATGATTTCATGAAGATCCGAGGGAAAAATGCGGAACATGGAGACACTGTTGCAAAGAAGTCAGTTCATGAATGTTTGAGTTATCTATCAGATTATGTGATGGAATGTGAGCGATTGATGAGTTAGCCTGACAAAAATGTTGCGATGCGATAGGCAGCCAAAGAGAATAAAATGGGGTGGTTGAATGACAGGAATATTTTTCACCAATTTTTGCTTTATTGTGCCGACCATGGAGGAACCGAGTAATGAGTAATGGAGCGTGTCGATGTCTGAGGGGCTAATAGGGGGAAAGGGTGATTGCATCTCTTGCTGAATCGTGATATACGGCAGCCAGCCGGTTCGAAGGATCTGTAAATGAAATAAAAAAAAGGGCTGCAATCATAATGCGATTGCAGCCCTTGATCTCATTAATTGGTGCCGAAGAAAAGACTCGAACTTTCACTGGGAAACCCCAACTAGACCCTGAACCTAGCGCGTCTACCAATTCCGCCACTTCGGCAACGCGCATGAATATGCTTCCTGAGCGGCTATTTGTCAAGACTTTCTTGGCTTCGATTCAAAAAAATCAAAAATACGGTTATTATGCAGATATTCAGGAGTACCGCAGAACTCGTTGCGCCATTTACCAATGCTTGTGTCACTATCGGCAATTTTGACGGTGTTCATTTCGGGCATCAGCAATTGTTCGGAACCGTCGTGCAAAAAGCCCGAGCTCTCAAGGGTACAAGCGTGGCGATAACATTTGATCCGCACCCCCTTCAGGTATTGCTGCCAGGCGGCATCAAACTCATTTCGACCTGTGAGCAGAAGATTGAACTCATTGAAATGGCAGGGATCGACGTGCTGCTGATCATTCCTTTTACCATGGAATTTGCGAAGACTTCAGCGGAAGAGTTTGTTGCCGAGCTCTTGGTTCAAAGACTCGGCGTAAAGGAACTGGTGATAGGTTACGATTATGCTTTTGGCAAGGGCAGAAGCGGCAATATAGAGTTCTTGCAACGGCAAGGGGAACATTTTGGTTTTCCAGTGACCGTGGTTGATGCGGTTTATCTTGACGAACAATTGGTGAGTTCAACGAGGGTCCGTGAATTGGTAAGAAATGGCGATATGACGGGCGCTCGGGATCTGCTCGGCCGCCATTATCAGATCCGTGGCACGGTGCAGATGGGCAAGCAGCGTGGCGGGAAGGTTATTGGTTTTCCCACCGCCAATTTGAAGTTCAACGAGGAAGATTTGGTGCCGAAGCATGGCGTCTATGTGACGCAAGTAATTTGCAGAGGTCATGGCTATGGAGGAATTCTCAATATCGGCTATAATCCTACCTTTGGAGAGGAGCAATTAGTAGCGGAGACGCATATTTTCGACTTCGATGAAAATATCTACGGCCAGCCTATCAAGGTAAACCTCCTCAAGTTCCTGCGCAGTGAACGTAAATTTTCCGGTGCCAAGGAACTCTCCGAACAGATAAGAAAAGATGTTATGGTGGCGAAAACGATTCTCGCTGGACACCAAAAAGAGCTTATTTTGTCAAGCAGCGCACGTTTTAACTGGTAAGGTTGTCCTGGATTTTCTTGTTGCAAGTAAGCTCAAGGTGTCTATAGTGTAGGCGCTCTTGGCCTTGTCCGTATAAGCGCAGGTGTCGTGAGATTTGCAAATTAAAGTTGTTATTATAATATGTTAGCTCCTGTTTTTTGTCTGATTGATGTGGAAGAATCGGCAAAGAGGGTGCTATTAAAACTCTAGAGGGAAAGCATGGTTGAACAGTTGCAGGAAGATTTGCCGAAAGTGATTGAGGAATTGGAGAAAAAATGTCAGGAGCATCCGAAATCGGTAATGGCATTTCACCATCTCGGCTTGGTGTATATGAAGGCCGCGCGTATTGCCGATGCCATCAAGGCATTGGAAAAAGCTATTGAACTTGATAGTCTCGGCAGTGAGAGCATGATCAATCTCGGGGCTATCTATTTCGGTCAGGGAAATCTCGACAAGGCCCGCGAGTTGAACGAACAGGCTCTCTCGGTGAACCCGGAAAGCGCACAGGCCCATGCCAATCTCGGTCTTATTTGGCAACAGTCTAATGAAATCGAAAAGGCTATTGCTTCCTACGAAAAGGCCCTCCGCTATGACCCGAAGCTTGCAAGCATCTGGATGAATCTCACCTCTGTCCTGACTATGAAAGGTGATGACGAACGGGCGGTCGTAGCTGCCGGGAAAGGCCTCGAACTTGATCCTGATTCGTCGCTCGGACATAACAATCTTGCCGTGGCACTGTATTTCAGCGGCAACTATGCGGACGCCAAGATCCATATGGAAAAAGCCAAAGAATTGGGGTATTCCGTGGATCCGAATTTTGTCATGAGTCTTCGGGAAAAACTGGCGTAGGCGGCAAGAGAAATGCCTAAAGAGAAAATAATTGTTCGACCCTGGTGTCCCTTTTGTGGTCAGAAAATTGGCCGTCCTTCAAACGCTCCAGTTCGGAAAATGAATGAGTTCCCCGTTGGCCGCTGTCAATGCGGGGCTGTTTATACCTGCGATGCAACAGGCCATAATATTGGGGCGGCTATTGTCGAGACATTGGTGTACGCCTGTGATGATAACGCCGATTTTGCCTGGGAGTTGATGCCGGAAGATGACTATTTAACCGGACGCATTGAAAACTATGATGAAAGTGTCCATCAGGTTGTGGCCGAAAAAAATATTGATGGCAGGGCAGTTCGCGGGGTGCTTTACTTTGTTCGGCTGCACGCCGATGCAAGAGAAATTGCCGGGAGAATCAGGGAGAAAAAGGATCAAATCCTCGAACAGAGCGTGCCGGCGTTTCGCAACCAGCATGCTATCGCCATAGAGCCTGCTCCCGATGCTCGGCGGATACGAAGAAAGGCCGGCAAAGCAGGAGTTAAAGAACTTGTTGATCAGGGCGATATCGATGGCCTTGTAGCACTCTGCTTCGATGATAAAAAAACCCTGAGATTAATGCAGAGATTGCTCTATGATCCGTTGGAAAGCGGGCGCTGGCTTGTGGCCTGGAGAATCGGACAGGTAACTGCCAGAACTTCAACACGCGAACCGGGGCCGGTGTCGGAATTGCTGCACCGATTATTTGAGGCCTGTTCCGATTCTGCGGCAACACCATGGGGAATGGTTGAGACAGTTGGCTATGTTATCGCCCAGCGCCCAGATATTTTTGGTGCTTTCACCCGACATCTTCTGAATTACCTAAAGGAACCATCGACTCGTAACCAAGTTCTCTGGGCCCTTGCCGAAATTGCCGGCAAACGGCCCGACCTGATCCGTGACACGCCGTTTTATAATCTGTTTCATTTTCTCAATCACCCTGAAGCCCAGGTGCGTGGGCAGGTGGTGCGTTTGATGGGGCGGATCCGTGCGACGGAGGTGGTGACGCAACTAATGGACCTCAGTAATGATCATGAGGCATTTACCTGGTGTCGAGAAGGTCGGCTGGAGGCTTCAACCGTTGCTGAGGCGGCAATAGAAGCAATACGATTAATTCAAGGAGGGGCTCCCCATGAGCAATAAACTTCAAACACTCGACTCTATTCAAACACTCGGTGGCGATCGTAAGGAAGGGCCGCAGGATTCTGTCAAAAAAGAATACCAAGAGGGGCTGAGGTTTCTTGAGCAGTTGGAATACGGTCAGGCTGCTGTGGCACTTCACAATGCCCTCGTCGGATATGAACAAAGTCAGGATGAGACTGGAATAGCTAATGCCAGCAACCAGCTAGGGCACGTGTGTCTCTTTCGCAATGAGTACCAGGCTGCTCTCAAACATTATCAGAGGGCCCTCGTTGTCGTCGAAATGGCCAATGATCGGATGAGCACTCTAGCCGTTTTGAATAAGATTGTTACGGCGCAGAAAGGGTTGAAGAAGTATGATAAAGCGATAGCGGCATGCTTTGACATGTTGGATCTTTATCAAGATAATCGTGACCCTCAAGGAACCATTGTTACTCTTGAAGCAATGGCCGAGATCTATCTGGATGACGGGCAAAAGGCCAAAGCCGCTGATGCCTATAAGGCCATTGGTTCGATCCATAAGAATTTTCGACATGATACTATGGCTGCTCAGTATCTTGAGAAAGCCACACAGTTGGGGACTGTTGCTGCAAACGGCTCCTCATCTCTTTAGCTAATGTCGTAAGAATTTTATGTTTACCGGGATAATAGAAGGGATCGGCAAAATTGCCGGCAAGCGCACGGCAGGCGGTGGTATTGTGCTTGACCTTGAGGCCGGTTTTGCGTTGATCGACCCCAAAGAGGGTGAATCCATTGCCGCGAGTGGGGTATGTCTGACAGCCTACGACATCCATGGGCACAGATTCAGAGCCGATGTCTCCCCTGAAACTCTTTCGCGCACCAAACTCGGTATGCTTGGCCCCGGTGATTCCGTCAATCTTGAGCGAGCGCTCCGGTTGTCAGATCGTCTTGGCGGACATCTTGTGTCCGGCCATGTAGATTGTTTGGCAACTGTCTCTAGCCGAAAGAAACTCGGCTTTTATACCTTATTTTCTTTTTCTCTGGCGAAAGAGCAGGATCGTTATATTATTGAAAAAGGCTCGATCTCCATTGACGGTGTGAGTCTCACTGTTAATAGTTGTAGTCCGGGGGCTTTTTCTGTGTCAATTATTCCCCTTACTTTGAAGGAAACAACACTTGGTGCTTTAAAAATCGGTAACAAAGTCAACATTGAGGTTGATGTTATCGGCAAATATATTGCGAAACTGCTGTCGCCTGGGGTTCAGACGATGAAAGCTGCTGGGGTCGAAGGTATCAATCCAGGATTTTTGGCCAAGCACGGCTTTTTATGATTTTACAGTAGTTTTAAGCCTAACTTTTTTTATTGTGAGTTACTATTATGGCAGTCAGTTTCATTGATGATGTTATCCAGGATATCAAGGCCGGTAAAATAGTCATTTTGGTCGACGATGAGGATCGCGAAAACGAAGGTGATCTTTATATGGCCGCCGAAAAGGTTGATGCCGATGCCATAAATTTTATGGCAACCCACGGCAGGGGTTTGATCTGTTTGACCCTGAGCAGCGAACTGGTCGATAAGCTCCAGTTACCTATGATGGTGTCCAATAATACATCCCCTTATGGCACCGGGTTTACCGTCAGCATCGAGGCCAAAACCGGGGTATCAACCGGCATTTCGGCTGCAGACAGAGCACGCACGATTCAAGTGGCGGTTGACAAGGATGCAAACCCCGCCGACCTTGTCAGTCCTGGACATATTTTTCCACTCAGGGCCCGTGACGGTGGAGTTCTTGTTCGTGCCGGTCAGACCGAGGGTTCGGTAGATATTTCCCGCCTCGCCGGGCTGATTCCGGCCGGGGTCATTTGTGAAATCATGAATGACGACGGAACGATGGCGCGGATGAATGACCTTGAAATATTTGCCGCCAAGCATGATCTCAAGATTGCCACCATTGCTGATCTCGTTGCCTTTAGATTACGTGAAGATACCCTTGTTAAGAGGGAAGTCGAGGCTCGGGTGCCGACAGAACATGCCGGTGAGTTCAAGGCGGTGGTTTATTCAAATTCGGTTGATAAACTTGAGCATATTGCCCTTATCAAGGGTGATATCAGCAAGGCAGAGCGGGTACTGGTTCGGGTTCACTCTGAATGCCTAACCGGAGATGTTTTCGGTTCATCCCGCTGTGATTGCGGACTGCAGTTGAATGCTGCCATGAAAATGATTGACCAGGAAGGGTGCGGTATAGTCCTTTATATGCGCCAGGAAGGTCGCGGCATTGGCCTTATTAACAAATTGAAGGCGTACTGCCTTCAGGATGAAGAGGGGGTAGATACCGTCGAGGCCAATCACCGGTTGGGTTTTAAAAGTGATCTTCGTGATTACGGAATAGGCGCTCAGATTCTTCGCGATCTTGGAGTCAGCAAAATGGCGATTTTGACCAACAATCCGAAAAAGATCGTTGGTCTTGAAGGCTACGGTATCGAAGTCGTGGCCAGATTTCCATTAGAAATGCCAGCCGGCAAGGAAAACAAGGAATATCTTATGTGTAAGCGTGACCGGATGGGACATTTGATGACTGTTGATGATTAGTCGTTTATAAAACGCTCGATCAAAGAGGATCTTGGTTGAATCTCGTCTTTGCGACGATGATTTCTTTGCAAGAAACAGATATTATTATTCTTTCAGGAACACAGTATGGCAAACTTTATCGAAGGAAATCTTAAAGCAGACGGAAAAAAATTTGCAATTGTGGTGTCGCGATTCAATTCGTTCATAAGTGAAAAATTGTTGGATGGTGCCTTAGACAGCTTAGTCCGTTCGGGAGCGGCCGGAGATGATATCGACGTCGTCAGGGTTCCCGGAGCTTTTGAGATTCCGCTTATCGCTAAAAGGCTTGCCGGATCGCAAAAATACAATGCGGTAATTGTCCTGGGTGCCGTGATTCGGGGCGCTACGCCACATTTTGATGTCGTGGTCAACGAGGTTTCAAAGGGAACGGCTCAGGCTGGACTAGAGACAGGTGTGCCGGTTCTTTTCGGCGTTTTGACCACAGAAACCATCGAACAGGCGATCGAGCGTAGCGGAACCAAGGCAGGCAACAAAGGTGCGGAAGTTGCCGTTGCTGCCATTGAAATGGCAAATCTTATCGACTCTCTCCACTGATTCTGATAATTCATGGGTACGCGCAGAAATTCACGGGAAGCCGCACTTCAATTCCTCTATCAGGAGGATTTTACCATTAGCTCTGATCAGAAATTCGGCTATGATTTGGCAGAACGATTTGAGTTGTTCTGTAATCTTTTCCAGGTAAACAAAAAAGCGCGCCCTTATGCTATTGAATTGTTGCAGGGGGTGAGCAGCAATCTCGAACGACTAGATCAGTTGATAAGTGAAGCGGCGACCAATTGGCGCCTAACGCGTATTGCCCCCACCGACAGAAATCTTTTGCGCATCGCAGTCTACGAAATGCTTGAAAAAGATGATATCCCTCCGCAGGTAGCCATAAACGAAGCAGTGGAAATTGCCAAACGTTTTGCCGGGGATGATTCTCCCAAATTCATCAATGGTGTTCTTGACGCGATAAGATGTAAATTGGTATAATTGGGAGCAAAGAATGTGGCCATTCCTTGCATTTCCTCTGAATTCCTAGTACATGTTGGGCCTGAATGACATTGTTTACGCAATAGTAGTCCCTTAGAAAAACGTTGTGTCTTCTTGAGCAGATTTTTTGTGAAGGGACTTGTCTCCTTCAAGGGGGGACTGAAAGGAGTCCCGTTTAGCGGGGCTAGGAGTGATTCAGGCAACATGGCGCAAACGACAGAGAGTATTCGGCCGGGATTGAGACAGGAAGCCCTTGCCGTTTTCGGTATATTTATAGCTCTATTTTTATTCCTCAGCCTCTTTACCTTCGCTCTTAAGATCAGTGGAAATTGGTGCGGTGAAATAGGAATACTCATTGCCCAAGCCCTTTTCGGCTTTACCGGATGGGGCGCATATTTGCTGCCATCCCTTATCCTCCTCCTGTCGCTCCTCTTTTTCAGCCCGAATATGTCCTGCCAACGATTGCCTCATGTCGTTGCCGGACTGACTGGGGCGATCATTGCCTTTTGTGGACTGCTCTCCTCCTTGACAATTAAAGACCCGGGCTATTTCGCCACCGGTGGTTTCTTGGGGAAAACCGTGTTTGTTGTTCTTGATGCAATTGTCGGGCATGGGGGAACCGTGTTGGTCTTGGTCTTGATATTGCTTTTCTCGTTGATGCTTTCGGTGCAATTTTCACTGTATCAGTTGATTCAGGTAATGGGCAATTTAATCGCTAAGAGCGGATCGTTTCTGTCACTTGATCCTGATCAAGCTAAAGAAAAAGCCGTTTCGTCCGGCAATGCAAAGTTTGAAAGACGCGTTGAAAAGAATGAAAAAGCCGCGTTTGAACCGTTGATTTTGCAGACGCCTACCATGCCGGAGTTGAAAGAACCAGCGCCAAGCACGAAAAAAAGTGGTGAAGATGAAGAATTTGCCGCCAAGTTAATTGCCAGAGGTGACTGGCGATTGCCGCCCTTGACCCTTTTGAGTAAGGGTAGCAAGGTTGAAAATGCCATTGACAACGAGGTTTATTATAAAACCTCCAAGCAACTAGAGCAGAAGCTCAAAAATTTTGGGGTTTCCGGCAAGGTTGTTGGTATTTCCCCGGGGCCGGTGGTAACCACCTATGAGTATTCACCGGCGCCGGGCGTGAAAATTAACAAAATAGTTGGCCTAGCAGATGATCTCGCCCTTGGCTTGAAGGCGCAGTCGGTACGGGTTGTTGGCTCCGTTCCCGGCAAGGCTGCTTTGGGAATAGAAATCCCTAATGAAATACGGCAGATTGTTTATATTCGTGAATTGATTGCCACCGAGGCCTACCGTGCCAATTCCCACAAACTTTCGATTGCCCTCGGGCTTGATGTGGTTGGTAATTTGGCAATGGCCAATCTTGCGAAAATGCCTCATCTGCTGATTGCCGGCGCAACCGGTGCGGGGAAAAGCGTTGGTATCAATACGATTATCGCTTCCATCCTCTATAATGCGACGCCCGAAGAGGTGCGGTTTCTCATGGTGGATCCGAAGCGCATCGAACTTTCCGGTTACGAAGGTATTCCCCATCTCCTGCACCCGGTGGTAGTTGATCCAAAACTAGCTTCGCGTGCATTGAATTGGGCAGTGAGAGAGATGGAGAGACGCTACCGCTTGCTTGAAGAAGCGCGGGTAAAAAGCTTTGATTCCTACAATGAAACGAGTAGTGATAAACTTCCTTATATAGTTGTTATTGTAGATGAATTGGCTGATTTAATGATGGTTGCTTCAAAAGATGTCGAGGCGGCGATTGCCCGTCTTGCTCAGATGGCAAGGGCGGCGGGGATTCATCTTATTTTAGCCACGCAAAGGCCATCGGTTGATGTGTTGACAGGGCTCATTAAAGCAAATTTTCCGACGCGAATATCCTTCAAAGTTTCTTCCAAAATCGATTCTCGTACTATCCTAGATGCCTCTGGGGCAGAGCACCTGCTCGGTGCTGGGGACATGCTTCTTTTGGCTCCCGGCACTGCACAGATCAAGCGTATTCATGGGGCCTTCATATCAGAAAGAGAAACAGCTGATATTGTAGAGTTTTGGAAGAAGCAAGGCAGTTCGGCTTACGATGATTCCATGATACAGGAAATTGAAAAAGATGAAGAACAGGATAGTGCCGGCGGAGGAGAAGACTTCGACGACCGGTACGATGAGGCACTAGCATTAGTGACCCAAAGTGGGCAAGCATCAATTTCCATGGTTCAGAGAAGATTACGGGTGGGTTATAATCGGGCCGCTCGGATGATCGAAATGATGGAGAAAGAAGGGGTGATCGGGCCTGCCGACGGCGCCAAGCCACGTGAGGTTATTGTGCGCAATGGCTACACTTAGGTATGCTGTGTCGGGTGTTGAATTTTCTTGACAATTTCCAGGCAACCAATTAAAAGATTCTCTTGAGAAAAATGAGTAGTCATTCAGAATTTCGACTGGTTATTACATTGAAATATATAAAATTTACCCGTAGTATCGCTTGGTTGTCTGTGAAATACTTTGCCATGGGCGATCGAGGTTTTTTTTGTTGTAAAGAGTTTAAGTGGGCCCTGTCGGTTCAGGGTCACAACAGTTAATGCAAAACTGAGGAGGTAGTTGAATGCCAAGTTATGTAGATCCTGCCAAGTGTGATGGTTGCAAAGGTGGAGACAAAACCGCATGCATGTACATCTGTCCCAACGATCTGATGGTTCTGAACGTTGAGGAGATGAAGGCCTACAATCAAGAGGCGGATGCATGTTGGGAATGTTATTCCTGCGTTAAGATTTGCCCACAGGGTGCGATTTTTGTTCGTGGTTATGATGACTTTGTACCGATGGGCGGTCAGGTTCACCCAATGAGATCTTCTGACTCCATTATGTGGACTGTCAAGTTTCGTAATGGCAACCTGAAGCGTTTCAAGTTTCCTATTCGTACTACTGCTGAGGGTGCCGCCAATGCTTATGCCAGCCAGAAGGGAGCCAATCTTGATGATGAGTGTTTGTTGCTCGAGAGTAATCTTCCTACCCCAAAATGAGCTGAGCTAGAAACTTTTAACTGCAAAATCTTTATTTTAAGGAGATTTGAAAATGGCATTACCAAATAAACCAAAAGGTGAGCTGAAAGCCGTCGTGAACCCCGAGGTTGTCGAGCACGACGTGGACATCCTCATTATCGGTGGTGGTATGGCTGCATGTGGAGCTGGTTTCGAAGTTAAGAAATGGGCCCCGGAAGGAATGAAAATCGTTCTCGTTGACAAAGCCTCTCTTGAGCGTTCCGGTGCTGTTGCTCAAGGCCTTTCCGCTATCAACACTTATGTCGGTTCGAACCCCATCGAAAGTTATGTGAAGATGGTTCGTAATGACCTGATGGGCGTTGTTCGCGAAGATCTTATTTACGACTGTGGTCGGCACGTTGACGAGTCTGTCAAGCTTTTTGAAGAATGGGGCCTCCCAATCTGGAAAAAAGACAAAGACGGTGAAACACTTGATGGTGCAGCGCCTGCCCCGACCCTGCGTGAAGGCGGCACTCCTGTACGCACCGGTAAATGGCAGATCATGATCAACGGCGAATCCTACAAACCTATTGTAGCCGAGCCTTGCGCCAGTGCTCTTGGTGCTGAAAATATTATGGAGCGAATTTTCATTGTTAAGCTCCTTCTTGACAAAAACAAACCGAATCAGATCGCCGGAGCAGCAGGTTTCTCCACCCGTGAGAATAAGGTACATGTTTTCCGTTGCAAGGCCGCTCTGGTTGCTTGCGGTGGCGCTGTTAATATCTTTCGTCCGCGCTCCACTGGTGAAGGTAAAGGCCGTGCTTGGTACCCTGTTTGGAACGCTGGTTCCACCTACACCATGTGTGCCCAGGTAGGCGCAACTCTCACCATGATGGAAAACCGCTTCACCCCTGCCCGTTTCAAAGATGGTTACGGACCTGTTGGTGCCTGGTTCCTCCTGTTCAAAGCTAAAGTTCAAAACGGCCTTGGCGAGTTCTATGCTAACTCAGCTTCAGTGAAAGATGAACTTGAGAAGTTCATGCCTTACGGCGCTTCTCCGGTTACCCCGACCTGTCTGCGTAATCATCTGATGCTCAATGAGCTGAAAGCCGGTCGTGGTCCGCTTTATATGGCAACCGATGTAGCCTTGAATGCCTTCCTGGATGATCGTAAAGCCAAAGGAATGGATGACAAGTCCTTGAAGAAATATTGGAAACATCTCGAGTCTGAGGCTTGGGAAGATTTCCTTGATATGTCCGTTGGTCAAGCCGGCCTCTGGGCAGGTATGGACGTTGAGCCTGAGAAGGTTGGGTCTGAGATTATGCCGACCGAACCCTACATGCTCGGTTCTCACTCCGGCTGCTGTGGTATCTGGACCTCCGGTCCGGAAGAATCATGGGTTCCTGATGTCAAAAATGATTCCCGCGTTCATAAGTATAAGTGGGGATACAATCGTATGACCACTGTTGACGGTTTGTTTACAGCTGGCGACGGCGTTGGTGCTTCCGGCCATAAATTCTCTTCCGGTTCTCATGCCGAGGGACGTATTTGTGCCAAGCAGATGGTTAAATTCTGTCGCGATAATGCAAGCTTCAAACCTGAATTGAAGCAGACTGCACAATCAATAGCTGATGAGATCTATGCTCCGGTAAGAATATTTGAAGAGTTTAAAGGCGCTTCCACCTCTATTGAAGTGAATCCAAACTACTGCAAACCTTCTGGAATCATGATGCGTCTCATGAAAGCTACCGATGAGTATGGTGGTGGCGTTGCTACCTACTATATGACTTCAGGTAAACTTCTCAATATCTGCCTTGATCTTCTTCGTCTGCTCCGTGAGGATTCAGAAAAGATGGCAGCAGGCGATCTGCATGAACTGCTTCGTTGCTGGGAAAATTATCATCGCATCTGGTGTGTTGAAGCCCATATTCGCCACATCGAGTTCCGTAAAGAATCCCGGTATCCTGGGTTCTACTACCGTTCTGATTTCCCGGCTGTTGATGATAAGAACTGGAAATGTTTTGTTAACTCCACCTTCAATCCAGAGAGCAAGGAATGGAAGTGCGAGAAAGTTGAATGCATACACATCTTCCCGACCGATCCTTGGCTGTAATAGCAGGGAATGTTGTTGAACTGATGTAAAAGAAATCTCCAGGAGTCATCGACTCCTGGAGATTTTTTAGTATGTAGGGTTTTTAGCTTATTTTTCCGAGAATGTGGCCAATTTCTCGGAAAAATAAGCTAAAAAAATTTGGAATGAGGATTTACGTTGCGAGGTAGCGTTTAATAGTTGATGTGTGCCGCATTTTCACGTTATAAACTGATACCGTGTGGGACATATCAATAGGACAATATTTTAAGAGCAAATATGGAGGTTAAGTATGACTGACGAGCAAGGCACCTCTGGTGCAGTTCTGGTCGTAGGCGGAGGCATCAGCGGATTGACGGCTGCTCTGGAGACCGCTGAAGTCGGGAATGATGTATTTCTAGTAGAGAAAGGCCCATCCTTTGGCGGAAGAGTTGCGCAGCTGAATCAGTATTTTCCAAAACTGTGCCCACCGAGTTGCGGTCTGGAGATCAATTTTCGGAGATTGAAAGATAATCGAAAAATCAGGACCTATACCATGACGACCGTCAAGGCTGTAAAGGGCGGACCTGGTAATTATGAAGTGACTCTGGTAACAGAGCCAAGATACGTTAACAGCAACTGTACTGCCTGTGGCGACTGTACAGCTGTTTGCCCGGATGAGACTGCAAATGAATTTAATTTTGGAATGAACAATTCCAAAGCAATTTATTTACCTCATGAGATGGCCTTTCCGCGAAGGTATGTTCTCAAAAAGAGTGCTTTAAGCGCCGCAGGCGCAGATGCCATCAAAGCCGCTTGTAAATACGATGCAATCGATCTTGACATGCAACCTGAGACGCTCACCATCAAAGTTGCATCAATTATTTGGGCGACCGGTTGGGTACCCTATGAACCAACGAAGATGGAAAATCTTAAGTTTGGACAGTCGAAGTCAATTGTCACCAACATGATGATTGAGCGGATGGCTGCTCCCAATGGCCCGACTGGCGGAAAAATTGTCCGTCCAGGTGATAATAAGGCGATAGAATCGATTGCTTTTGTTCAGTGTGCCGGATCCCGTGATGAAAATCATCTCGAATATTGTTCGCATATTTGCTGTATGGCTACCTTTAAGCAGATGTCCTATGTGAGGGAACAGTACCCTAACGCCAAAATCTATGTTTTTTACATCGACCTGAGAACACCAGGCAAATATGAAAAATTCCGTGAAATTCGAATGGCCGATGCCAACGCTTCTTTTATCAAAGGCAAAGTAGCTGATATTATCCTTGAAGCTGATGGTGGTGTAACTGTTGTGGCGGAAAATGCACTGACTGCCGAAAAAATTTCTCAAAAAGTCGATATGGCCGTTCTTGCTACCGGAATGCAACCGTCTCTCGGGCTGCAAGGTGCCCCTGCTGAGCTGAATCTTGATGCCAGTGGTTTTATTATTTCCGATTTTGATAAGGCTATGATATCAGCTGGTTGTGCAAAAAAAGCCGCGGATGTTGTTACTTGTACTCAATCATCAACTGCAGCTGCCTTAAAGGCAATTCAGGTTTCAAGGAGGTAAGAATCAATGGATAAAAAATATTGCGCCTATATTTGTGCTGGATGTGGCATTGGTGACGCACTTGATATGGAGGCACTTGCCGGGGTAGTTTCCGGTGAGATGTCCATGGAGTGCAAAACGCATAAGAACCTCTGCGGAGCTGAAGGCCGATCACTGATCGAAGCTGATGTAGTCGGCGGAGTCAATACTATTGTAGTTGGCGCCTGTTCACCGCGTGTTATGGCCAGGGAGTTTGATTTTGGTGTTGATAAGATTACCGTTCGCGCCAACATACGTGAGCAGGTGGTGTGGTCTGAGGTGAAGCCTGTTGATGGTCAAGCTCCACACAAGGAAGCTGCCGCATTTCTGCAGGAATCAGCATCAGATTACCTGCGTATGGCTTGCACGCGAGCCAAAAAAACCCTTCTCCCCGAACCCTACAAACTCGAAGAAATCAACAAAACAATTCTTGTTATGGGCGGTGGCCTGGCTGGATTGACGGCTGCAAAAGAAGCTGCAGCAGCGGGATATAACGTAATTGTTGTTGAAAAAGAAGAAAAGCTTGGCGGCAAGGCTGCTGGATGGCGAAAAAGCTTTCCATCCAAGGCCCCTTGGACAGATCTTGAAGAAAATCCAATCAATACACTGATTGCCAGTGTTGAAGGCAATGATCGAATAACCGTCAAAACTGCTACAGAGATCGCTCGAATCTCTGGAGCCCCAGGTGATTTCGGCGTAACCTTCAAAACGGCAGGGACAAAAATCGAATGGGATGCACCACAAAAAGTTACGGTAGACCAGCAGGATTTGATCACCAAGGGTGAGATGGTAGATCCTAACGCTGGGCTTAAAAAATATACCGATACTAATCCTGATGCCTTGAAGGTCGGGGCGGTGGTACTGGCAACCGGCTGGAAACCAGCCGATGTTTCGCAATATGAACACCTCGGCCATGGCAAAGTAAAGAATGTTCTTACTAATGCTGAATTCGAGAAACTTGCCAAGGCCGGCAAAGTTCCTGCCAATGTTGCTTTTATCCAGAGTCCCGGCGGCAAGGAGCACGACAAGGATTTTCCGTACTGTAATTCAGTAACCTCCATGGTTGCTTTGAAGCAGGCGCAATATGTCTGTCAAGATAATGCCGATGGTAAGGCGTATATTCTTTATCAACACATGCGAACTCCAGGACATATGGAGCTGTACTATAAAAGTGCCCAGAATACCGATGGCATTTTCCTTACCAAAGGAAATGTTATGAAGGTCGAGGAGAGTGGAGCATCTTTGTCGGTTGCTGTTGAGAACACCTTGCTTGGCGAAGACATAACTCTTCAGGTAGATATGGTTGTGCTCGCTGCAGGCATGGAACCGACGACACTTAGCGAAGATTCTATTAATCTCGCTTACCGGCAGGGTCCTGCCTTTGTCGATCTTGACCTTTTCGATGGTTATGCGGATTCTCACTTTATTTGTTTCCCCTACGAAACGCGACGTACCGGCATATATGCCTGTGGTGGTGTCCGCAAAGCGGAAACGATGGAAGAGGCTGTTGATGACGCAACCGGTGCGGCTTTAAAAGCTATCCAGTGTATCGAATCAACCGACAGAGGTGTTGCTGTGCATCCTCGCTCAGGCGATGCCACCTATCCTGAATTTTTCATGCAAAGATGTACTCAGTGCAAACGCTGTACCGAGGAATGTCCGTTCGGTGCCCTTGACGATGATGAAAAGGGAACCCCACTGCCGAATCCGACTCGTTGTCGTCGCTGCGGAATATGCATGGGGGCTTGCCCGGAGAGGATTATCGGCTTTAAGGATTATAACATTGATCTGATCGGATCAATGATCAAGGCTGTTGAGGTTCCGGAAGATGATGAAGATCGTTTACGGATTCTCGTTCTTGTCTGCGAAAACGATGCCTATCCGGCACTTGATATGGCGGGTATTAAACGTTTAGGAATTAGCCATATGGCTCGATTTATTCCGGTTCGTTGTCTTGGTTCAGTAAACATGGCCTGGATTCGCGATGCTCTCTCTGCTGGAATGGATGGTGCCATGCTGCTCGGGTGTACCTATGGTGATGACTATCAATGTCATTTTGTCAAAGGATCCGAGATTGCCAACAAGCGTATGGAAAATATAGGTGACACCCTGAAAACTCTTGGGCTTGAACCGGAAAGGTGTGCCGCCAATCAGGTTGCTATCACTGATTATGATAAAATCCCACAGATCATAAACGATTTCGTCGATTTAGTTGTAGAAATGGGTCCGAATCCGTTTAAAGGCTTCTAGGAAAAATCAGACCTCGTCCTGTAGCGGGAAAAGTTCTGCTGCAGGACATACAGTCTTTGATTTGGTGGTTTTTGATACATGTTTTCCATTGATATATAGCAGGAGGAAGAAATGAATGTTCAACCCGATTTAGATTTTATCAGATCCTTAAAGGAAGCCGGAGGTGACACTTTGAAGATGTGTTATCAGTGTGCTACCTGCTCGGTCATGTGCCCACTCTCGAAAGAGGGTAAGCCTTTTCCAAGAAAGGAAATGATGTGGGCGCAATGGGGAATAAAAGAAAAGCTTGTAACCGACCCTGATGTGTTTCTCTGCCATCAGTGCGGCGATTGTACTGCCAACTGTCCACGGGGAGCAAAACCGGGGGATGTCCTGAGTGCCATTCGTGCCTATGCTTATACTTTTTATGGCTGGCCAGCACCTTTGGCAAAGCTTGCATCCAGTGCTAAGGGCTTGCCGATATTGATCGGGCTTCCTGTGGTGGTTATTTTTGTCATGTGGCTGCTCTCCGGCGCAATGCGTTTTCCAACCGCCGAAGAATTTGCAAGTCACGGCTATCAACAATTTTTTGGGACCTGGGATTTTCGTTGGTACGCCAAAAATATCTTTTTTATTGTTCTCATAATGGTTCCAGCTCTTGGACTAGGACTATTTTCTGCATTTAAAGGTATCAATTCGATGTGGAAAACCATGTGTGAGGAAGCTGGGTTGAATAGGGAATACCGGCCGGCAATCGTTCAGTTTGTTAAGGATTTCATTTGGCCATCGGTGGTTGAGATTGTGAAGCATACCCGTTTCCGTGAGTGTAAAACAAATATTGATAGAGTGCAGGGCCATCTCCCGTTGATGTTGGCATTTATCGGTTTGTTCATTGTGACCTGCTGGTCATTGCTTAAAAACGATGTGTTAGGTCTTTTCTGGCCTTCTTTACACGGTCCGCTTTCATTATCAGATCCATTCAAAATTCTTGCCAACGTTTCTGCGGTTGCCCTTCTCTTTGGCATTGTGGTGCTCTGGTCCAATAGAAAGAAGGCTGAGCGCGAATCGAAAACCCAAGCAACTTTTTATGATTGGTTCCTTATCTGGGAGATCACTGCAGTAGGTGTTACTGGTTTGGGAGCAGAGCTTTTACGTTGGGCGGGAATGCCGATTCTTGGGTATATCGTCTATTTCCTCCATCTCGTTTCCATCATGATGCTGTTTTTGTATTTGCCCTACACCAAGTTCGCCCATATCCTCTTCAGAACTACAGCATATGCTTTTGAAAAGTATCGGCAAAGTGCTTTTGGCAAGAACGTTTGATTGAGAGAGATACTTACCTCAACTCTCGGGGTTGCTAAAGCTGATGAGTATGAAAGGCCTGGTCCATAGAGACCGGGCTTTTCTTGTTGATATTTAACGCGTTTCAGATGTAGCTTGAAAGGTACCAGTGCAGCCCAGAGAAAGAATGAAATGAAAAAATAGATGTTGAATTAAGAAAATATAGTGAGTATATTCTTTCGTCTTGTAAGCTGGCGTAGCTCAATGGTAGAGCTCCTCACTTGTAATGAGGTTGTTGTGGGTTCAATTCCTATCGCCAGCTCCATAAAATATAACTTTACAAAGTGGTAATAAGAGTTTAAAGAGATCTGTCTTGTTCAGGCGTTCTCCATGGAGGGGTTCCCGAGCGGCCAAAGGGAACAGACTGTAAATCTGTCGGCTCAGCCTTCGGAGGTTCGAATCCTCCCCCCTCCACCACGACTCTTCTGTTTTGCAAAGAGAGATATACCGGGCGGGAATAGCTCAATTGGTAGAGCATCAGCCTTCCAAGCTGAGGGTCGCGAGTTCGAGCCTCGTTTCCCGCTCCAATCGTAGTATCTCGTGTTGCAGGTGGTCGCCCACGTAGCTCAGTTGGTAGAGCGCATCCTTGGTAAGGATGAGGTCACCGGTTCGACTCCGGTCGTGGGCTCCATGTTAACACTGGTAGCAACCTTAGAAAAATATTCAACGACCTGAGGAGACAAGAAGATGTCGAAGAAAAAATTTGAGAGGAATAAACCGCACGTCAATGTAGGAACAATAGGCCATATTGATCATGGCAAGACCACATTGACTGCAGCAATTACTCGTGTCTTATCGTTAAAAGGTCAG
>Ga0105047_10002112_pt1 | contig 35566 bp, 30 predicted proteins | sample MAT04_FD_78384 | JGI IMG/M metagenome (GOLD analysis project Ga0105047, IMG submission 78384) | Freshwater microbial communities from Lake Fryxell liftoff mats and glacier meltwater in Antarctica - MAT-04 (megahit assembly) | ecosystem: Environmental > Aquatic > Freshwater > Ice > Liftoff... | reverse complement strand
GCTGGTGCGGCTCTGGGTGCTGGTGCGGCTCATGGTGTCCTCCGGGGTCCGGGCTCGGCCGGCAGGTCCGGCTCGTGGACACACCATGGGTCGCGCCGATGGACAGCCGCCATCGGCCCTTGGTGCTAGTACCTCACCGCCTCCCCCGACCCGGTCGAGAGTACGGAACACGCCGTCGCGCGACTCGCGCCGCGGCGTGTTCTCTACTCTCGACCCCGCGTGGGGGCGGGGCCATCGCGTCGGTCAGGCCTGGTTCCGATCGGCGTTCGCGTGGATCGCGTCGTGCACGTAGACCGCCAACCCGGGCTCGAGGTCGTCGTAGGTCTTCGTGAACCGCGGGTCGGCGACGTACAGGTCGGCCAGGTTCCGGTGGACACCGTGGTCGAGGTCGTAGAACCACCGCTCGAGGTGCGCGCGGTGCGCCTCGGCGGCATCCATCGCCTCGGCCGACGTGGCCGGGGCGCCGGACCGGAGGGCGGCCACCAGGCCCTCGCTCACGGCATCCCCCTCGGCCTTGACCTCGGCCCAGTCGGCCGCGGTGTAGCGCTTGGTGCGCGCGGCTGACTGCTTCCACGCGTCGCTCTCGCCCCAGCGCTGCTGCGCCTCGGCCTTGTACTCGTCGCTGAAGCCGTCGCCGAACAGCTCCTTGAGGTCCTCTCGCGTGACGGGCTTGTCGTTCATCTCGCTCTCCAGTGCTCGGTCGATGGCCGTGACGAGCTGCTCGAGCTAGCCCAGCCGGGACACGACCGCGTCGCGCTGCCGGCGCAGGTGCTCCTCCGCCGTGCCGTCGCCGTCGAGCAGGGCCCGCACCTCGAGAAGGGGCAGGCCGAGCCGGCGGTAGGTGACGACGGTGGCGAGCCGGGCCAGGTCGGCATCGGTGTAGAGGCGGTACCCCGCGGGGGTGCGCGCGCTCGGCACGACGAGGCCCTCGGCGTCGTAGTGGTGCAGCGTGCGCACCGTGACACCGAAGGACTCGGCCACCTGGCCGACGGGAAGCCCCACCCGTGCAGGGTGCTGGCTCGACGCGGTCATGTCACCACCGTGGCGCCTCACGTCGCGAGAGGGTCAAGCCCGATGCCGCGCCGCAGCTGCCGGGTCAGGCCTGCGGGGCGTGGAACCAGTTGGCGAGGCCGCTGGCCAGGCCGAGGTCGCCGCGCGCCTTGACCTTGCCCATCATGAACATCATCGCCGGGTTGCCGGTGCCGCTGATCAGCTTGAGGAACTCGGCAGGGCCGAGCATGAGCGACAGGTCGGGGCTCTCGGCGGCCCCCTTCTCGACCGTGCAGATGCCCTGGTCGACGAGCACGCCGTAGGTGTCGCTGGAGTCGCCGGGCCCGCCGGTGACCCGGAAGTCGATGCGCGCGGTGCGGCCGGCGGCCTTGTCCGGGCGGAACTGGTGCGGGAATCGCGCGAAGATCGCGTCGAGCAGCGGCTCGCGGTGCTCCCCGGCGAAGTCGTCGCGGATCTCCTGGTCGGGTGTGCCCTTGATCAGCGCGATGAACTCGGCCGCCGACATGTTCTCGAGCAGCTCGGGGTGCAGTGCCATGCGTGCTCCCGTGACGAGTCCCGGCCCTACCGGCCCGGACAGTTCCCTGAACCTATTTGTCGGTAACCTGCGGGGCAAGCGCGGCCCCGGCTCAGCGCGCCCGCCCCGCCACGAGGGGCACGGTCACCGGCGCCCGGGTGTCGGCCAGCCGTTCGAGGAGGTCGGCGCACTCCTGCGCCGCATCGTGGCAGCGCATCTCGGCCCCCACTCGCTGCGCCGCGGCCCGGTAGCGCGGGTCGTGCAGGGTCCGACGCACGGCGGCGCGCAGTCGGCGAGGGCTCGGTGTCGTGGACCGAATCCGCACGCCGACCCCGCTCCACCGCACGCGGGCCCCGATCTCGGCCTTCTCCTCGGTCGACCCGGCCTGAACCAACGGCACCCCGTGGTGCAGCGCCGTGGTGACGCCCGTGTAGCCACCGTTGGTGACGCAGAGGTCGACGTGGGGGAGCAGCAGGTCGTAGGGCACGAAGTCGCTCACCCGGGCATTGGGCGGCAGCGCCCCCCCGAGCAGCGCCTCGACCTGTCGCGCCGGCACTCCACCGGTGGTCACGACGACGAGAACCTCGTCGTCGGACAGGGCGCGCAGGGTGGGCACCACGAGCTCGCGCATGTCGGGCCGGATGCTGCCCTGCGTCACGTGCACCACCGGCCGGGTCGAGGTGCGCACCTCCTCCCACCACGGCGGTGGAACCCACTGCGCGGGAGGGTCGGGTCGCAGCGCGCCCACCCAGTGCACGGTGGCCGGCAGTCGCGCCGCGGCGTACTCGAACGACGGCGTGCACGCCTGCAGGTGCAGCATCGGCGAGACCGCGGTCTCGAGCACCTCGCGGCCGTCCGGCGCCAGCCCCATCGCCTCGCGGAGCCGGTCATGCCGCTCCTGGGCCTGCGCGAAGACCCACCGCTTCGACGCCTCACGCACCGCGTGGTTGCGCAGCCGGCTCACCGGGCCCCGCATCGGCAGCAGGCCCGGGCCGAACGCCGGGGTCGTGCCGTGGGCACGCGGCAACGGGCCGTCGCCGAAGGTCGCGACCGGGATGCCGTGCGCCTCGGCGAGCAGCCTCGTGCCGTAGCTCAGCCCGTCGGAGAGCACCGCGTCGACCGGGTGCGCGGCCAGGACGGGTTCCAGGTCGGCCACCCGGTGCGGCGCCTCACCGACGAACAGCTCGGCGTAGGCCCACCCGATCGCCTGGGGTCCGCGCAACCGCGCCAGCTGGGGAAACTCCTCCAGCAGCCGTGCGCCGTCGTAGTCGCGGGTGGAGTCGAACGGCACCGGGGTCGCGCCCACCGCGGTGATCGCGTCGTGGAACCGACGGCCTGCGAACCACAGCACCTCGTGCCCGCGCTCGACCAGGCGGGCCGCCACCGGCAAGGGGTTCCGGCTGTGCGCCGGCACCGGCACGGTGGTGAACAGGAAGCGGGACATCAGTGGTCTCCTGCCCGTGTGAACCCGTCCCCGACCCTAGCCGGTGCACACCCACGGCGCGGGCCCGCGTCACAGGTACCGCTGCCATCCGGCCCCGACGACGCCGCAACCCGCAAAAAGCCACGCACCTCCGTCAACGGCGCGGCGAGAATTGGCAACGGTGAGGTCCGCGAGCCGCCGGGGGTCGCGCGGTCAGGCGGTCAGGCGGTCAGGCGGTCAGGCGGTCAGGCGGTCAGGCGGTCAGGCCTTCTTGGTCGCAGCCGTCTTAGCGGTCGCCTTCTTGGCGGTCGCCCTCTTGGCCGCGGTCTTGGCCGCGGTCTTGCGGGTGGTCGCCTTCTTGACCGCCTTGCGGGCGGTCTTCTTGACCGGCCCACGGGCGCGCTTGTCGGCGAGCAGCTCGTAGCCGCGCTCGGGCGTGAGCTGCTCCGGGTCGTCGTCCTTGCGCAGCGTGGCGTTGGTCTCGCCGTCGGTGACGTAGGGGCCGAACCGGCCGTCCTTGACCACCACCGGCTTGCCGGACACGGGGTCGGTGCCGAGCTCGGCCAGCGGCGGCTTGGCGGCCGCACGGCCGCGCTGCTTGGGCTGCGCGTAGATGGCCAGCGCCTGCTCGAGCGTGATGTCGAAGAGCTGCTGCTCGGTCTCGATCGAGCGCGAGTCGGTGCCCTTCTTCAGGTAGGGCCCGTACCGACCGTTCTGCGCGGTGATCTCCTCGCCGTCCTCGGCGAGCCCCACCACCCGCGGCAGGGAGAGCAGCTTGAGCGCCGTGTCGAGGTCGAGAGTCGCGAGGTCCATGTCCTTGAACAGGGATGCCGTGCGCGGCCGGGCCTTGGCGGCCGCCTTGCCCCGCCCCTTGGCCGGCGCCTCCTCGGTCTCGGGGAGCACCTCGGTGACGTACGGGCCGTAGCGCCCGGCACGGGCCACGATGTCGAGGCCGCTCGCCGGGTCCTGCCCGAGCACCCGGCCGTCGTCGGCCGCGGCCTCGAGCAGCTCGCGGGCCATGGCCGGCGTCAGCTCGTCCGGCGCGATGTCGTCGTTGATCGTGGCGCGCCGCGGCGTGGCGGGAGCACCGTCGTCACCCAGCGCGACGGCATCCGTCACCTCGCCGGTCTTCGGGTCGACGCCCGCCGGCACGGTGGTTCGGGGGATTCCGGGGGCGGAGCCCCCGGAGGCGGTTTCCTCGACGTAGGGGCCGTAGCGGCCGACCCGCACGACGATGCCCTCGCCGATGTCGATCGTCGAGATCGCCCGGGCGTCGATGTCGCCGAGGTCCTCGACGAGGTCACGCAACCCCTGCGCCGTGCTCGACTCGTCGCCGAAGTAGAAGCGGTGCAGCCACGCCGCGCGCTGCTGGTCGCCGCGGGCGATGGCGTCGAGGTCCTCCTCCATCGAGGCGGTGAAGTCGTAGTCGACGAGGCGCGAGAAGTGCTCCTCCATCAGCCGGGTCACCGCGAAGGCGAGCCAGCTCGGGATGAGCGCCGATCCGCGGTTCGACACGTAGCCGCGGTCCTGGATCGTGCCGATCGTCGAGGCGTAGGTGGAGGGCCGGCCGATGCCGCGCTCCTCCATGGCCTTGACCAGCGTGGCCTCGGTGTAGCGCGGCGGCGGCGAGGTCTCGTGGCCGTTGGCCTCGGTGCGCACGGTGCGCAGGGCGGTGCCGACGCCGAGGCGGGGCAGGCGGCGCTCCTGCTGGGCCTCGTCCTTGCGGCGGGCCGCCTGGCGCTCGTCGCGGCCCTCCTCGTAGGCCGCGAGGAACCCGCGGAAGGTGATGACGGTGCCGCTCGCCGAGAGCTCGACGGTGGTCGCGGGGGCGCCGTCGTCGAGCGTGGCACCGAGGCGCACGGAGGCGGTGGAGCCGCGAGCATCGGCCATCTGCGAGGAGATGGTGCGCTTCCAGATCAGGTCGTAGAGCGCGAAGTCCTCGCCGCGCAGCTCACCGGAAACCTGTGCGGGAGTGCGGAACCGGTCACCTGCGGGGCGGATCGCCTCGTGCGCCTCCTGGGCGTTCTTGACCTTCTTCTCGTAGTGGCGCGGCGCATCGGGCACGTACTCGGCGCCGTACATCTCGCGGGCCTGGGTGCGGGCCGCGGTCAGCGCGGACTCCGACAGCGAGGTGCTGTCGGTACGCATGTAGGTGATGTAGCCGTTCTCGTAGAGCCGCTGGGCCACCCGCATGGCGTTGCGGCTGTTCAGCCGCAGCTTGCGCGAGGCCTCCTGCTGGAGGGTGCTCGTGGTGAACGGTGCGCTCGGTCGCCGGGTGTAGGGCTTCTCGGAGACGTCGGTGACGGTGACGTCGGCGGCCCGCAGGGCGTTCGCGATGCCGGTCGCGGCAGCCTCGTCGAGCGGGGTCGCCTTGGCGTTGGTCAGCGTGCCGTCGTCGGCGAAGTCGCGGCCGGTGGCCACCTTCTGGCCGTCGACGCCGGTGAGCTTCGCGGTGAACAGGTTCGCCTCGGCATCCGGGGTGAAGTCGCCCTCGACGTCCCAGTAGCCGGCCGCGCGGAACGCCATCCGCTCGCGCTCTCGCTCGACGACCAGCCGGGTCGCGACCGACTGCACACGGCCGGCGCTGAGCCCCGCCTTGACCTTGCGCCACAGCACCGGGCTGACCTCGTAGCCGTAGAGCCGGTCGAGGATGCGGCGGGTCTCCTGGGCGTCGACGAGACGGGTGTCGAGGTCGCGGGTGGTGGAGGCGGCCCGCTGGATGGCCTCCTTGGTGATCTCGTGGAATACCATCCGCTTGACCGGCACCTTGGGCTGGAGGGTCTCGAGCAGGTGCCAGGCGATCGCCTCGCCCTCGCGGTCCTCATCCGTGGCCAGGTAGAGCTCGTCGGCGTTCTTCAACAGGCGCTTGAGCTCGGCGACCTTCTTCTTCTTGTCGGCGTCGACGACGTAGTAGGGCTCGAAGTCGTCGTCGATGTTGACGCCGAACTTGCCGAAGGGGCCCTTCTTGATCTCGGCCGGCATCTCGCTCGGGGTCGGGATGTCGCGGATGTGACCGACCGACGCCTCGACGTCCCAGTCGCTACCGAGGTAGCCGGCGATCGTGCGGGCCTTGGCCGGCGACTCGACGATGACGAGCTTGCGTCCTGAGGCCATGTTGTTCACCGTGTCCGTTTCCGTCCCCCACGTGCAGCGGATTCGTCGCTGCGTCGACGTGATGACGCCGATGACGGTAGCGCCGAACCGGCCGTTTCGCGCAACCGGGCCGGAGATGCCGTGCCGCTACAGCCCCAGCGCACGGGCCGCCGCCGCCCGCATGACCTTCCGGTCGGGCTCGAGACCGGTCCAGTGCTGCACGGCCAGGGCCCCCTGACCGACGAGCATGCCGAGCCCGTCGAGGGTGCGCGCCCCCCTCGCGCGGGCCAGGCGCAGGAACGCAGTGTGCGGCGGCGACACGACGACGTCGGCCACCACCAGGTCGGCTCGCACGCTGTCCGGGTCGATGTCGACGAGCGCCTCGCCGTCGCCGAACCCGACGGACGTGGCATTGACCACGACGCCGGCGCTGCCCGGCACGGCATAGGTGCGGTCCCAGGGAACGTACGCCGCCGGCACCCCGGTGCCCGCGGTGACCACCCGCGCGAGCTCCTCACTGCGGCGCACGTCGCGATTGACGACGATGACGGATGCCGCGCCGGCGAGTGCCGTCTCGACGGCGACCGCGCGGGCCGCTCCCCCGGCGCCGAGCACGACGACCTCGAGACCGGCCGGGTCGAGCTCGGTGCGCAGTGACTCGACGAAGCCCTGGCCGTCGGTGTTGTGGCCGACGAGCTCGCCATCGGTGGCGACGACGGTGTTGACCGCGCCGATCACCTGCGCCGAGGCCGCGAGGGCGACGAGGTGGTCGATGACCGCGACCTTGTGCGGCAACGAGCAGTTGAACCCGGCCCAGCCCATGGCGCGGGCGCCCGCGACGGCATCCGGCAGCCCCCCGGCGGTGACCTCGCAGTTGAGGTAGCGGGCGTCGAGCCCGTGGTGCCGGTAGGCGGCCTCGACCATGACGACGGTGGGGTTGCCCGCTGCTGGCGTGGAGAAGGACCCGGTGTGGATGCCGACGAACCTCGCCTGCGCGCTCACGGTGGCTCCTTCTCGGTCGGGGGACGCCCCGCCGGGCGGCGCGGGGTGCCACCCTCGCACCCCGCGCTGCACGGCGTCACCCCCGACGTGCCTCTGCACCACCGGTCAGGCGATCTCCTTGGTCAGCACCCGCCAGGTGCTGATGCCGAGGGGGACACCGAGCCACACGAGCGCCGACGTGCCCAGGTGGGCCCAGTCCGACCCGGCCATCGTCCCGGCTTCCCGGCGGCGAGGGGCTCGGTGGCGAGGAACAGGTCGAGCCAGTGCGTCACCTGCTCGACACCGCCGACGATGGAGGTCACGGTGAACACCGTCGGCAGCAGCATCGACGCGACGATAGCCAGCGGCGTGTTGAGCAGGGCCAGCCCGAACGCCATCCCCTGGACGAGGTTGATCACGAGGGACAGAAGGACCCCCGCGACCACGGCCCGGTCGTAGGGCCAGTCGGCCGGCGCCTCACGCACCAGGCTCCCGACCAGGTGGGCCAGCCCGGCGACCACGAGGGTCGAGATGACGACGGACAGACCGAGCCTGGTCACCGCGACGATCTTGGCCAGCACCACCCGACCGCGCCTCGGCTCGAGCGCGAAGGTCACGAGACCGGTGCGTTGGCTCCACTCCGCCGTGGCCGTCATGATGCCGAGGACGGGCAGCAGCACGCTGAGCGGCAGCGTCGCGACGCCGACGAGCCCCATGAAGGTGGCGTCGGCGGCCTCACCCCAGACGACGAAGACCACGACGGTGGTCACCGTGAGGCCGGCGGTGGCACCGAGCAACCATCGTCCGGCGCGGGTGTCGACGGGCACGGGCACGACGCCCCAGCTCACCATCACGAAGCCCACCGGCACCCCGTCGGCGACGACGGCTCGGATCCACGGGTGGCCCTCGGGTTCGGTGGCGGCGTCGATGAGGGAATTCGCGACCCCGTCGACGAACCGCTCCCGCGCCGGGCAGACGCGAAGCGCGAGCACGGGGGGGGCTCGATGTCCGGGGTGCTCTCGCGGAGCGTGACGTGGGGCATCCCCACAGGACACCGTTGGCAGCGGCTCAGCGTCGAGGGGAATGCCGTCGCGCGACATGTGGTTGAACGTTCAACCATAGAGCGAGGAGCATGCCATGACCACGACCGACCCGGTGTCGACGCCGTCCCGCCAGCCCGTCGTCTATCTCAGCCACGGTGCGCCCCCGCTCGCCGATGACGCGCTGTGGACCGCCGAGCTCGCCGCCTGGTCCGACGTCCTGCCGCGCCCCCGCGGGATCCTCGTCGTGTCGGCGCACTGGGAGCTCGCCCCGATGGCCGTGTCGGCCACGACGGGCGACGTACCGCTGCTCCACGACTTCTGGGGCTTCCCGCAGCGGTACTACGAGGTGACCTACGAGGCTCCGGGCGCTCCCGAGCTGGCGCAGTCGGTGGCGGGGCTGCTCTCCGGCGCCGGTGAGACCCTGCACCAGGACCCCACCCGCGGACTGGACCACGGTGCCTATGTGCCGCTGAAGGAGCTGTTCCCCGAGGCCGACGTGCCGGTGGTGCAGCTGTCGATGCCGACGCTCGACCCGAGGCGCCTCTTCTCGCTCGGGGAACGCCTGGCCCCGCTGCGCGACGAGGGGGTGCTGATCGTCGGGTCCGGGTTCACGACCCACAACCTGGGCTGGTTCGACCCGAGCGCCCCCTCCGACGCCGCGCCGCCCACCCCATCGGCCGAGTTCGACCACTGGGCCGCCGAGGCCGTCGGCAGCGGCGACGTCGATGCCGTCCTCGACTTCCTCGCCAAGGCCCCCGCGGCGCGCGAGGCCCATCCGCGCACGGAGCACTGGGCGCCGCTGTACGTCGCCCTGGGCGCCGCCTCCGCCTCCGGTGGCGTCGACGCCGACCGGGTCGAGAGCGTGATCGACGGCTTCTGGTACGGCCTGAGCAAGCGCTCCTGGCAGTTCACCTGACCGCCGGCACGGTTCGAGGTGATGTTCTGGCCCCACCTGCCAGGAAAACACCTCGACTCCTGCGTGCGCCCCACGGGTCGAGGTGATGTTCTGGCCCCACCTGCCAGGAGATCACCTCGACTCCCGGGGCCACGTCGGCAGACTCCGGTCATGAACCGCGAACCACCCACGGTCGAGCAGCACCTCGCCGGCATCGATGCCGCCGTCGACCGGATGGCCGTGTGGTCGCGCGCCGCCGGCGCCCCCGGCCCCACCTGCCCGGGCTGGAGGGTGCGCGACCTCCTGGCCCACCAGGGCACGGTGCACCGCTGGGCCACCGCGGTGGTGCCCGGCGACGATCCCGCACCGTCGACTCCGTCGACTCCGTCGCCATCGACGCCGAGGGCCGTGCCACCACCGACCCGGTCGGCCGGCTGCTCGACGGCGCAGCCCCCCTCGTGACCGCCCTACGACCCGCCCCCGACGACCTCGCTGCGATGACCTTCCTCGAGGAGGCGCCTCCCCACGGAGGCCGACGCGTGGTTCGACGAGGGCCTGGCGAGCGACGGCATCGACGAGCTCCTCGTCGGGTTCTGGCAACGCCGCACCAAGGGCCCGCGAAGCCGGACGCCCTACGCGGCAGCAGTTTCGGTCACCAGAAGGGCCCCGCCTGGACCCTCGCGATCAGCCCGGACAGCCCGGGGGCCCACCACCTCGGCCCCCGCCCCACGTCCCGGTCGGAGCCCGCACCCTGGGCGGATCGGCCACCAACCTCTACCTGGCTCTGTGGAGCCGTGGACGAGCCGTGGACGAGCCGTGGACGAGCCGTGGACGACCCGATCGGCCTGCTCGACAGCTGGCGCGAGGGCGGCGCCGTCACCTGGTGAGGTGCCGGCCGAGGAACTCCCCGATCCGCGCCCAGGCATCCCGCGAGGCCACCGGGTCGGGCCCCACGTGCATCACGAGACGGGTCATCGGCGCGAGGTACCAGGGTGAGGTATCCACCTCGTTGAGGAAGGAGTGCCCGGCCCCGGCGTACTCCTTGACGTCGTGGGCGACGCCGCGCTCGGTGAGTGCCGTCTCGAGCGTCGAGGCAGCGCCGCGCAGGTAGCGGTCGCGCCCGCCGTAGCTCGCCACCACCGGGCAGGCCCCGTCGAGCGCGGTGAGGTCAGGCGGCAGCGCACCGTAGTTTGCGGCCACGGCATCCCACCCGGGCTGCCCGGCGAGCACCAGGGCGAAACCGCCGCCGAGGCAGAACCCGATCACCCCCACCGAGCCGTTGCTCGACGGGTCCGCCAGGAGGGCCGCCCGCGCCGACTTCAGGTCGTCGAAGGCCTGCCCCCTTCCGCGCCGCAGGGCCGTCATGGTTCGCGCGAGGCAGACGACGCGCCGCCCGTGGTCGAGCAGGTCGGGCGCCAGCACGAGGTAGCCCATGCCGGCGAGCCGGTCGGCGTGGCCCAACATCGCGTCGTCGAGGCCGAAGACCTCGTGCACGAGCACGAGCCCGGGCCACGGGCCCTCACCCTCGGGGGGCACCGCCCGGTAGGCCGGGAGGTCGCCGACGGTCGTCATCTCACCCATGGCGCGACCATATGCCGCGCCGGTCTGCGGCGCCGGGACGTCAGTGCGAGGCCCGGGGCTTCTTCTTCGGCCCAGGTCGGGTCGGGTCGTCGTGCACCGGTTCCACGTGCTCGGGCACCTTGACCGGCCGCAGCTGCGCCCAGGCGATGAAGGCGAGGCCGACCACCAGAATCAGGATGCCGGCCACGAGGTTGGCGTTCGAGCCGCCGGTCTTCTCGAGCTCCGGGTCGGCGAACAGGCCCATCGCCGTGAGGATCACCCCGTAGATGGTGAGCAGGGCCCCGATGATGTTGCGGATGTCGAAGATGCCGGCCGTCTTCTTCTCTTGCTCTGCCATGACTGCTCCTGCTCAGAAGAGGACGTTGAGGATGGTGACCATGACGAGCGAGACGCCCGCGAGCGGCAGCGTGCGCCGGTACCAGGGGTAGGTGTGCTCGAGGGGGTCCTGGCGGGCCTCCTTGGGTGTCTCCGAGTAGACCAGACCGACGAGGTCCTCCGCCGGTGTGGGCTTGGTGAAGAGCGAGATCCCGATGGACAGCGCGAAGTCGACGAGGAACGCCGTGGACGCCGCCACGAAGGCCGCTCCCTGACCGCTGAGCGGGATGACGCCGAGACTCGCGGACCCGAAGGCATCCTCGGTGAGGAAGGCGACGAGCACCGCTGAGAGCGTGCCGGCGACCAGGCCGATCCAGGCGGCCGTCCCCGTCATCCGCTTCCAGAACATACCGAGGATGAAGGTGGCGAACAGCGGGGCGTTGAAGAACCCGAACAGGGTCTGGAGGTAGTCCATGATGTTCGAGAACGAGCTGGCCAGCAGGGCCGTGAAGATCGCGATGAATGTGGCGCCGACGGTCGCGACCCGACCGATGCGCAGGTAGTAGTCGTCGGAGCGGTCCTTGCGGATGTAGCGCTCCCACAGGTCGTAGCTGAAGACCGTGTTGAACGCCGAGATGTTGGCCGCCATGCCCGCCATGAACGCGGCCAGCAGACCGGTGATCGCCAGCCCCAGCAGTCCGTTCGGCAGCAGGTCGCGCATCAGGTAGAGGATCGAGTCGTTGTAGGCGACCCCCTTGCCGGAGGCGCCGCCCGGCACCACCTCGCCGCTCTTCAGCTTGATGATCTCGGGCACGAGGACGGCGGCGATCATGCCGGGGATGATGGTGAGGAAGGGGACGAACATCTTGGGGAACGAGCCGATGATCGGCGTCTTGCGGGCCGAGGCGATGGAGTCGGAGGCCATCGCCCGCTGCACCTCGACGAAGTTCGTCGTCCAGTAGCCGAACGACAGCACGAAGCCCAGGCCGAACACGATGCCGACGACGGACCAGACCGGCGAGTCGAACCCGGTGAGGGCCTGACCCGGCCACGAGTTCAGCTGCAACTCGGCCGACGGCACCTTGGCCTCGGGCGGGGCTGCCGCAGCGGCCGCAGTGATCTTCTCCTCGAGGCCGCCCCAGCCCCCGACCCGGTTGAGACCGATGATGACCAGCGGCAGCAGCGAGGCAACGATGACGAAGAACTGCAGCACCTCGTTGTAGATCGCCGCCGACAGGCCGCCGAGGGTGATGTAGGACAGCACGATGACGGCGGCCAGGATGAGCGCCACCCAGAGCGGCCAGCCGAGCAGCGCGTGCACGATCGAGCCGAGCAGATAGAGGTTGACGCCCGCGATGAGCAGCTGGGCGACCGCGAACGAGATCGCGTTGACCAGGTGCGCCTTGGTGCCGAACCGCCGGAACATGAACTCCGGCACGGAGCGCACCTTGGAGCCGTAGTAGAACGGCATCATCACGACACCGAGGAAGAGCATCGCGGGAATGGCGCCGATCCAGAAGTAGTGCACTGTCGCGATGCCGATCTCGGCACCGTTGGCCGACATCCCCATGATCTCGACGGCGCCGAGGTTGGCGGAGATGAACGCCAGACCGGTCACCCACGCAGGCAGTGAACGACCGGAGAGGAAGAAGTCGAGCGAGTCGGAGATCGACCGCCGGGCGATCAGGCCGATGCCGAGGACGAAGACGAAGTAGACCGCGAGGATGAGGTAGTCGACCGGGCTGGCGTCGATCAGGGTCTCAGCTCCCACCGCTGCAGGCACGCCCTCCGCCACGGTCTGCGCGAATTGCACCACTGCGACCACCCGTCCTCTGCGTCGAGGCCTTGCCCCACCCACCCAGGTGGTGACACTGCCACGCTAGTGGAGGTGGAGCCCCTCACCGCAAGGGTGCACGCACGAGTTGTCGGTCACCTCCCACGGCATCCGGCCCTTCGTCGAGGTCGGTGACGGCGCCCAGGAACTGAGCGGCGTACAGCTTGGCGAAAGCACCTCCGGCAGAGAGCAACTCGGCGTGCGACCCACGCTCGACGATCCGCCCCTCCTCCATCACGAGGATGAGGTCGGCGTCGCGGATCGTCGACAGGCGGTGGGCGATGACGAAGCTGGTGCGATCCGAGCGCAGCGCCGACATGGCGTGCTGCACCAGCAGCTCGGTGCGGGTGTCGACCGATGACGTCGCCTCGTCGAGGATGAGCAGCGAGGGCGCGGCGAGGAAGGCTCGGGCGATGGTGATGAGCTGGCGCTCGCCCGCGCTGATGTTGTCGGCCTCGGCGTTGAGCACGGTCTCGTAGCCGTCGGGCAGCGAGTGCACGAAACGGTCGACGAACGTCGCCCGCGCGGCCTCGAGCACCTCCTCGTCGGTCGCGCCGGGTCGTCCGTAGGCGATGTTCTCGCGGATCGTGCCCCCGAAGAGCCAGGTGTCCTGCAGAACCATTCCGATGCGTGACCGCAGGTCGTGGCGGGTGAGGTCGGTGATGTCGACGCCGTCGAGGGTGATCCGTCCGCCGCGCAGCTCGTAGAACCGCAGCACCAGGTTGACCAGGGTGGTCTTGCCCGCGCCGGTCGGGCCGACGATCGCCACCGTCTGACCGGGCTCGACGACGAGGTCGAGGTTCTCGATGAGCGGGGTGTCCTCGCGGTACGAGAACGTGACGTCCTCGAACTCGACCCGCCCGTGCGGCTCGTCGATCGTGGCCGGGTTCGCGGTGTCGGGCTCCTGCTCCGGGGCGTCGAGCACGGCGAACACCCGCTCTGCCGAGGCGACCCCGCTCTGCATCAGGTTCGACATCGACGCGACCTGGGTCAGCGGCTGGGTGAACTGGCGGGAGTACTGGATGAAGGCCTGCACGTCGCCCAGGCTCATCGTGCCCGAGGCCACACGCAGCCCGCCGACCACGGCGATGACCACGTAGTTGAGGTTCCCGATGAACATCATCGTCGGCATGATGATGCCGCTGATGAACTGGGCCCGGAAGCTCGCGTGGTACAGCGCGTCGTTGCGCTCGGCGAAGAGGCGGCCCGCCTCCTGCTGGCGCCCGAACACCTTGACCAGCTCGTGGCCGGTGTAGGTCTCCTCGACCACGCCGTTGACCTCGCCGGTGCTCTTCCACTGCTGAACGAAGTGCTTCTGGCTGCGCTTGCCGATCATCGCGGTGACCACCATCGTGATCGGGATCGTCACGAGGGCGATGAGGGCGAGCAGCGGTGAGATCCACACCATCATCGCGATCATCGCCACGACGGTGAGCAGCGAGGTGAGCAGCTGGCTCAACGTCTGCTGTAGGCTCTGGGCGACGTTGTCGATGTCGTTGGTGACGCGGCTGAGCAGCTCGCCGCGGGGCTGCTGGTCGAAGTAGGGCAGGGCCAGTCGGTTGAGCTTGTCCTCGACGTCGCGGCGCAACCGGTAGATCGTGCGGTTGACCGCGACGGTGAGCATGCGGCCCTGCAGCCACTGCAGCAGCGCGGCCACCACGTACAGGGCGAGCACGAAGAGCAGCACCCGTCCCAGGGCAGCGAAGTCGATGCCCTGCCCGGGCACCACGTGCTGCATCGCGGCCAGCATGTCGGCGAGGTTGTCCTGGCCCCTGGCGCGCAGGGCGTCGGCGGACTGCTGCTGGGTGACGCCGGGCGGGATCATCCGGCCGAACATGCCCGCGAAGATCAGGTCGGTGGCGGTACCGAGGATCTTCGGGCCGATGGCGCTGAGCAGGACGCTGCCCACGGCGAGCGCGACCACGGTCCACACGATGAAGCGCTCTGGGTGCAGCAGGCGCAGCACCCGCTTGGCAGAGGGCACGAAGGTCTGCGACTTCTCGGTCGGAACCCCGATCTGCAGGTGGGGCGGCCCGCCACGACGTGCGGATGCCGGCCCGCGGCGCTGCTCGGCGGCCTTCTCCTCCTCGGTCTTGAGCTCGCTCACGCCGCCTCCTCCATCGCCTGCTGGCTCTGCACGATCTCGACGTACGTCGGGCAGGTCTCGAGCAGCTCGGCGTGCGTGCCGTTGCCCACGACCTGGCCGTCGTCGAGCACGACGATGCGGTCGGCGGAGATGATGCTCGACACCCGTTGGGCGACCACGATGACGACGGCGTCGCGGGTCGCCGGCCGCATCGCGGCGCGCAGCCGGGCATCGGTGGCGACGTCGAGGGCGGAGAAGGCGTCGTCGAACAGGTAGATCCCGGCCTTGCTCACCAGGGCTCTCGCGATGGCCAGGCGCTGGCGCTGGCCACCGCTGACGTTGGTTCCGCCCTGCGCGATCGCGGACTCGAGCCCCTCGGGCATGGCGCGCACGAAGTCGTCGGCCTGCGCGACGGCCAGGGCCTGCCACAGCTCGTCATCGGTGGCGTCGGGGTCGCCGTACCGCAGGTTCGAGGCGACGGTGCCGGTGAAGAGGTAGGGCCGCTGCGGCACCAGGCCGACGTGTGCCCAGAGGGCCTCGGGATCGGCCTCGCGCACGTCGACGCCACCCACGAGCACCTGGCCCGCCGTCACGTCGTGCAGCCGGGGAACCAGGCCGACGAGCGTGGTCTTCCCGGACCCGGTGGAGCCCACGATGGCGGTCGTCGTGCCGGGCTCCGCGCGCAGCGACACCTCGCGCAGCACCGGCGACTCGGCGCCGGGGTAGGCGAACGTGGCGCCGCGGAGCTCGACCGTCACGGGCCCGAGCGGGATGGCCAGCGGGTCGGCGGGCGCGTGCACCGAGCTCTCGGTGTCGAGCACCTCCTGGATGCGGCCGGCCGAGACGGAGGCGCGCGGGAGCATCATCGCCATGAAGGTGGCCATCATCACCGACATGAGGATCTGGATCAGGTAGGCCATGAAGGCGGTGAGCGAACCGATGTTCATCTGCCCGTTGTCGATCCGGTGCGCGCCGAACCAGAGCACCGCCACCGTCGAGGCGTTGAAGATGACCATCACCACGGGGAACGCCAGGGCCATCAGCTTGCCGACCGCCAGCGCCGTGCCCGTGTAGGTGCGGTTGGCCTCGGCGAACCGCTCGCGCTCGACGTCCTCGCGCACGAAGGCCCGCACGACCCGCAGGCCGGTGATCTGCTCGCGCAGGATGCGGTTCACCGAGTCGACGGCGGTCTGCATCGAGCGGAAGTGGGGCACCATCCGCGAGATGATCAGGCCGATGGCCACCCCCAGGGCCGGCACGGCGACGGCGACGAGCCAGGCCAGGCCGAGGTCCTCGCGCAGCGCCATGAAGATGCCGCCGACCATCGTGATCGGCGCGGACACCATGATCGCCAGGAACATGTAGGTGACCTGCTGCACCTGGGTGACGTCGTTGGTGCTGCGCGAGATCAGGGTCGGGGCGCCGAACCGCGAGAGCTCCTGCGCCGAGAACTGCCCGACACGCGAAAAGACCGACGAGCGCACCTCACGGCCGAGGGATGCCGACGACTGCGCCCCGATGCGGGTGGCCCCGATCGTCGCGAGGATCTGCACGAAGGAGACCCCGAGCATCACCAGGCCGGTGCGCAGGATGGTGGCCGCGTCGCCCACGGCCACGCCGTCGTCGATGATCTGGCCGTTGAGGCTCGGCAGGTACAAGGAGGCGAGCGTCGCGACGAGCTGGAGGACGAGGAGCACGCCGAGCATCCCGGCATACGGGGTCAGGTAGGTGCGGACGAGGCGGTAGAGCATCAGCGGGACCTCCGGGTGCCGTCGAGGACGACCGAGACGACCTGGGCCGGCGTCAGGGCCGGACCGGGGAAGAACGGGTGCGCGCTCGCCAGGGTGAGCTGCGCCAGGACGTCGACGACGTCCTGGGCCGGCAGGCGCAGGGATGCCGCGTCGTCACCGATGAGGTCGACGAACACGGCGTCGACCTCGGGGTCCGAGGCCCGGTGCCGCGTCGGGGCGTGGTGGTGCGGGGGCACCACGCCGGACAGGCGCAGCGTGGTCATCACCCCGATGATCCGTTCGACCCGCACCTGCATCACGGTCACCGCGGCGACGAGTCGCTCGTCGAGCGACAGGGTGCGGTCGATCGCACGCAGCTGCGCCACCACATCCGTGGAGTCGAACACCGCCGAGGCACAGGCCTGGACGAGCTCCTCCTTGCTGCCGAACGCCCGGAAGACCGTGCCCTCGGCGATACCGGCCGCCTCCGCGACCTGGCGGGTCGTGAGCGCCGCGCCGTGCTCACGCAGCAGCGGGATGGTCACATCGACCAGCGAGGCTCGGCGGGCCTCGGGGCTCAGGGCGGGGGCACGTGGGGTCACCGGTCCACCTTAAATGAGTGAGCACTCACTCACAAGCGAGGAGTCGCAGTCCCCCTTGACCTCGCCGCGGGCAGGCAGACGGGCCGTGGGACGCCCACGGCCCGTCGCCGGCCGCCCGCCGCCGTTCAGTGCTCGCCGTGCAGCTGCCCGCGGATCGCACCGTTCGGGAACTTGGTGTTGTGGACGTTGACGTAGTACCAGGACGGGTTCGCCAAGATGCGCTGCACCTCGCCCGGTTCGAGCCCCTTGCCCGCCTCGCCCTCCGTGAGGCAGTCGGCGGCCTGACCGTCCTGCGGCCACGCAAGGTTGACTTCCACCGGGCCGTTGGTGCCCTTGGCGCCGGCGTGGATGTGAGCGGCCCGGCCGTTGCCGGGCGCCTCGCCGAGCTCGGCGATCTTGTCGACCTCGAGCACGTAGCACAGCGTCGTGGGGTCACCGTCGATACCGAAGACGTACACGCTGCCCCGGCCGTTGCGGTCGCCGACGTTGCCCTTCTTGGGGTGGGACGCCACCTCGGCCCGACCGGTGAGGTCCGCCTCGAGGAGGGCATTGGTGTGCCCCGCGAACGCCGGGGCGGCCAGCGCCACCCCCACTCCTGCAACGCCGACCATTGCGGCGATCATCGTCCTGCGCATGTCCCTGCACCACCTTGTCGTCGGGGATCGGTCGGTCCGACCCTTCGACAGTGGTTCGCAGCGAAGCGACGCCCGGATGTGGCGTGGGTCACTCGGTGTGCCTCAGCGCAGCAGGCCGTCCTTGACGGCATCGCGCAGGAAGGCCACGACCTCGGCTCGGACCTCGGCACCGTCGAGGTCGAGCAGGCCCGCGATGGCCGCGGCTGCCGCCCGGGCGGTGAGGTCGCCATCGCACACCGACGCGAACGCGGCCGTGACGGTCGTCAGGGTCAGGTGGCGGCGCAGGCCCCCACCCTGCCGCAGCACGATGGCGGTGGGGTCGAGTGCGCCGGGACGCGTGTGGCGCTCCTCGTGGACGTCGGGCGCACAGGCCCACGCCACGTCGAGCACGGCGTCGTCGTCGTGCTCGGCGAGCCAGGTGCGAGCGTCGAGGCCGGCGAGCACGGTCGGCCCCATCGGCGCCTCCACGGGCCACGAGACGTCCATCAGGTCGACGAACGGCGCGCGGTCGCTGCGCGGCCGGTGCAGCGTGACGACGCCGAACCCGATCGCCTCGACCTGGCGCGCCTCGAAGTCGTCGAGCCACGCGGCGTACATCACGTTGAAGTCGGCAGTGCCCGGGTGGTGCCCTCCGTCGCGCGACCAGGTCTCGGCGTACTCGGCGGGGTCCTGCACCTCGCGCTGCACGACCCACGCGTCGAGCCCGGTGCCGTCGAGCCAGTCGCCGACGCGCTCGGTCCAGGTGGTGCCTCGCGGCACCTCCCAGTTGCCGAGGAACTGGGCGATGCCACCCGGCTCGAGGTGGTCACCGACCGCGCGCACGAGGTCGCTCACGACGGTATCGCCGGCCGCGCCGCCGTCGCGGTACTCGAAGAGCGGGACGGCGCCCGAGCGGGGGGTGATGACGAAGGGCGGGTTGCTGACGACCAGCCCGAACCGCTCGCCCGCCACCGGGTCGAGCATCGAGCCCGAACGCAGGTTCCAGTCGGCCTCGTCGAGGGCGGCGTTGAACCGGGCGAAGGCCAGGGCCCGCTCGGACAGGTCGGTGACCACGACCTCGTCGGCGTGGGCCTCGAGGTGCAGCGCCTGCACCCCGCAGCCGGTGCCGAGGTCGAGCGCGCGATCGACGTGCGGCCGGGGGGTCCACGAGGCGAGGGTCGCCGACGCCCCACCGATGCCGAGCACGTGGTGCTCGCGCAGCGGACGCCCGGTCGCGACCTCGCCGAGGTCGGACGCCACCCACCAGTCGACCCCGTCGGCGGCATACGGGCGCAGGTCGCACAGTGCGACGACGGCATCCCCCTCGGGCACCACCAGACCGAGGGCAACGGCTCCCTCGACGCCGAGGGTGGGGAGGGCGGCAGCCGCCTCGGCGACGTCGACGGGGTCGCCGAGGGCGAAGAGCCGCACCAGGGTGGCGCCGGGCGTGGCCGAGGCCGCGGTGACCCGCTGGGCGGGCAGCGCCTGGTCGCGGTCGAGGGCGGCAGAGGCCATCGGCCCGAGCAGCTCGGTGACGCCGGCGACCGTGTACCTCGAGGCGACGAGGTCGGCGCGCAGGGCGGGGACGAGGGCTGGGTCGACGCGGGGCGGGTTATGGGTCATCGGGACGAGCGTATGCCGTGCGGCGGGCAGGCAGCTCGAAACCCGGGCGGCCCGCTGCACCTCATCGACACCGGGGAGATTCGGTCGTGCGGGTGCCGCGCGACGACGACGAGAGCCCGCTCCACCCGCCGCCGCACTGGTCCGAACGACGCTGACCGCACCGCAGTCGCTGGTTCGAGGTGATGTTCTGGCCCGAGACACCAGCGTTTCACCTCGACTCCGGGTGCCCCCGCGCGTCTCGAGGTGATGTTCTGGCCCGAGACACCAGCGTTTCACCTCGACTCCGGGCGCCCTCGCTGGTTGTCCGCTGCGACGGCATCGGTCCCGGGGGATGGCGGGCGGGCACGGCGGTGTCCTGCGCGCTCACCGCCATGCGCATGCTCATCGATCGCACTGCACCAGGGCCACCAGCTCGGGGCGCGAACCGATGCCGAGGCGGGCCTACACGTGGCGCAGGTGGTACTCCACGGTCTTGGGGCTCAGGAGCAACCGAAGCGCCGTCTCGCGGGTCGTGAGGCCCTCCGTGACCAGGCCCACGATCTGCCGCTCACGCGGGCTCAAGGCGACCAGGGCGTTCGCGAAGCGACGCACCACGGTCGCACCCGTGGCGTCGAGCTCGCAGCCGCCCGGTCGGCCCCTGGGCACGGCGCAGAGCCGCTCGAGTGCAGTGAGGCACGAACCCCGAGCTGAAGCGAGGGGCGTTCGCGTGGCTCACCGACTTCGCCGGCTGCTGCCGATGCCGTCGGGTGGCGAACGCCAGGTGGCGCTCACCGTCGACTACAACGCCGAGATGATCGAGCACCGCGAGCGATTTCCCTGGGTGCGCTACCGCTCCATCGTCGTCGGGATGCCCGACGACGTCGTGCCTGACCCCTTCGGACCGGGTCTTCCCTCGATCCGGGACCGAGGGCGAGTTCGACTTCGCCGGCTACGTCAGTGGTTTCACGCCGCCCACCGAGGAGGAGCAGGCCCGGCTGCGTACGGCCCTGGGATGGCGAGAGGACCAGAGCGTCTGTGTCGTCGCGGTGAGGGGGACCTCGGTCGGCACCGACCTGATGCACCGCGTGCTCGAAGCCGTGCCGGCGGCGCGGCGCCGGCGCGAGGACCTGCACTTCGTCGTCGTCGCGGGGCCCGCGCATCGACCCGTCGTCGTTGCCCGCGACGCCTGGCGCGAGCGTGCTCGGTTGGGTGCCGCACCTCTGGCAGCACCTGGCCGCCTGCGACGTGGCCGTCGTGCAGGGCGGCCTGACGACGTGCATGGATCTCACCGCGTCACGCCGGCCCTTCCGCTACCTGCCCCTGCGCAACCATTTCGAGCAGAACCACCACGTGCGGCACCGGTTGCAGCGCTATGGCGCCGGCACCTGCCTGCCCTACGAGCAGCTCGCCGACCCCGACGCGCTCGCTGCCGAGCTGCTCGGGGCACTGGCACGGCCGGTGACGTCTGAGCCCGTCGAGCCCGACGGCGCCTCGAAGGCCGCCCGCCTGCTGGCCGACCTGCTGTGAAACCTTGCGACTCGTCTTGATGGCCCTGCGGCCTCGGGCTAACGTCAGTGACACAGGCCGTTGTTCGCATGGACAACCAACGGTCCGCGGTGGTCATCACAACCATGCACCCGCCCGCTGCGCCGGGCGGTCGTCGGACGCCCGGCGACGGGCGACGGGAGGTGCAGGGCGTGGCACGCGCGGCGACCTCGGCACCCGGGATGACGGTCAACGGCACCCGAAGGCCCCTCGAGGGCACCGACCCCGCCACGACCCTGCTCGACTTCGTGCGCGGCCTCGGCCTCACCGGCGCCAAGGAGGGCTGCGCCGAGGGCGAGTGCGGGGCATGCGCGGTGCTGGTGCTGCGGCCCGACGGCCCGGCCCGCAGTCGCTGGACCGCCGTGAACGCCTGCCTGGTGCCCGCGGCGTCGCTCGACGACCAGGAGGTCGTCACGGCCGAAGGCCTCGGCACACCGCTGGCTCTGCACCCCGTACAGCGCGGTCTGGCGGAGGGTGGCGGCACCCAGTGTGGTTACTGCACACCGGGCTTCGTGTGTTCGATGACGGCCGAGTACTACCGCCACGACCGCAAGCCCGGGCCAGCGAACGCCGAGCACGGGCCGAACGGCTTCGACCTGCACGCCCTGAGCGGCAACCTGTGCCGCTGCACCGGCTACCGGCCGATCCGGGATGCCGCGTTCGCCCTCGGGCGCCCCGCCCCCGACGACGCACTGGTCCGGCGCACGGCCGACCCGGCGCCGGCGGCGGGGGCGACCCGCCTGACCGGGACGAGCGGCGCCTTCGAGCGGCCCCACGACCTGGCCCGGGCGCTGGTGCTCCTCCAGGAGCACCCGGACGCCGTCCTCGCCGCCGGCTCGACCGACTGGGGAGTCGAGGTCAACCTGCGTGGCGCCCGCGCGCCGTTCGTGGTCGCGGTCGACCGGCTGCCCGAGCTGAGAGGTCTCACGGTCACCGACGCCCTGGTCGAGTTCGGCGCAGCGCTGACCCTCACCGAGGTGGAAGAGGGCCTGGCCGGCACGGTGCCGCTCCTGGACCAGCTGTTCCCGCTCTTCGCGTCACGGCTCATCCGCAACAGCGCGACCTTGGGCGGCAACCTCGGCACGGCATCCCCCGTCGGCGACGCCGCACCCGCCCTGCTGGCGCTGGATGCCGGCCTCGTCCTCGTGTCGTCCGCGGGCGAGCGGGAGGTGCCGGTCGACGACTACTTCACCGGTCACCGCCGCACCGTGCTGCGCCCCGGTGAGCTCATCCGGGCGGTGCGGGTCCCGCTGCCGCTCAGCGGGGTCACCATGTTCCACAAGATCGCCAAGCGCCGCGTCGACGACATCTCGAGCGTGGCCGCCGCCATCGCCCTCGACGTGCGCGACGGTGTGGTCGCCAGGGCGCGGATCGGGCTCGGGGGCGTGGCCGCCACGCCGCTGCGCGCGCGGGCCACCGAGGCGGTGCTCGAGGGGCGGCCGTGGACCACCGGCACCGTGCGGTCGGCCGCCGAGGTCATGGCCACCGAGGGCACCCCCATCGACGACCACCGCGCCAGTGCGGCCTACCGCTCGGCGATGCTCGGCACCGCGCTGCTCCGACTGCACGCGCAGCACACGCTCCCCGAGGAGGTGCTGCCGTGATCCCCGACAAACCGACAGAAGGCGTTGTGGGACAGGCTGTTCCGCACGAGGCAGCCGCGCTGCACGTCACGGGAGCGGCCCTCTACACCGACGACCTCGTCGAACGCACCCACGGGTTGCTCCACGCCCACCCGGTGCAGGCACCGCACACCCACGCCCGGGTCACCGGCCTGCGAACGGCACCCGCCCTGGCCGTGCCCGGGGTGGTGCGTGTGCTCACCGCCGACGACGTTCCGGGGCTCAACGACTCGGGTGGCCGCAAGGACGAGCCGCTGTTCCCCACCGAGGTGATGTTCCACGGGCACGCCGTCTGCTGGGTGCTCGCGCAGACCCTCGAGGCCGCCCGGCTCGGCTCGCTGGCCGTCGAGGTCGACTACGAGCCGCTGCCTGCCATCGTCACCCTTCGCGAGGCGATCGCCGCCGACAGCTTCCAGGGCGGTCGCCCGCTCGTGGAGCGCGGCGACGTGCGGGCGGCGTTCGCGGCCGCTCCTCGCGTCTTCAGCGGCGAGCTCGACCTCGCCGGCCAGGAGCACTTCTACCTCGAGACCCAGTGTTCGCTCGCCGAGGTCGACGAGGCAGGCCAGGTCTTCGTGCAGTGCAGCACCCAGCACCCCACCGAGACCCAGGACGTCGTCGCCCACGTGCTCGGCGTGCCCGCCCACGAGGTCACCGTGCAGTGCCTGCGGATGGGCGGCGGGTTCGGCGGCAAGGAGATGCAGTCGCACGGCTACGCGGCCGTCGCCGCGTTGGGGGCCCGGCTCACCGGTCGCCCGGTGCGGCTGCGGCTGACCCGTGCCCAGGACTTCTCGATGACCGGCAAACGACACGGGTTCCACGCCCAGTGGCGAGCGGCCTTCGACGAGCACGGCCTCCTGCAGGCCCTCGACGCGACCCTCACCTCCGACGGCGGCTGGAGCCTCGACCTCTCCGAGCCGGTGCTGGCCCGCGCCCTGTGCCATGTCGAGAACGCCTACTGGATTCCCGCCGTGCGCGTGAACGGGCGCATCGCACGCACCCACAAGACGTCGCAGACGGCGTTCCGGGGGTTCGGTGGGCCGCAGGGGATGCTCGTCATCGAGGACGTTCTCGGGCGGTGCGCCCCGCTGCTCGGCCTCGACCCGATCGACCTGCGTCGCCGCAACTTCTACGCCGAGGGGCAGCGCACCCCCTACGGCCAGCGGGTGCGCCACCCCCACCGGATGGTCACCTGCTGGGAGCAGGTGCTGGCCTCGGCCGACGTGGTGGCCCGCCGGGGCGCGATCGCCGCGTGGAACGCGGGGAACGAGCACGTCAAGCGAGCCCTGGCGCTCACGCCGGTGAAGTTCGGCATCTCGTTCAACTTCACCGCGTTCAACCAGGCCGGTGCCCTCGTGCACGTCTACAAGGACGGCTCGGTGCTCGTCACCCACGGCGGCACCGAGATGGGCCAGGGGCTGCACACCAAGATGCTCCAGGTGGCCGCCACGGCCCTGGGCGTGCCGCTGTCCACCGTACGGCTGGCGCCGACCCGCACCGACAAGGTGCCCAACACCTCGGCGACGGCCGCCAGCTCGGGCGCCGACCTCAACGGTGCCGCGGTCATGGACGCCTGCGAGCAGGTGCTCGACCGCCTGCGTCCGGTCGCGGCCGAGCGCCTCGCCGTCGAGCCGGATGCCGTGCGCTTCGCCGACGGCGTCGTCACGGCGGCCGGCGCCGACGAGTCGCTCGCGTGGGGCGACCTGGTCAACGCCGCCTACTTCCAGCGCGTGCAGCTCTGGGCCGCCGGCTTCTACCGCACCGAGGGCCTGCACTGGGACTCAACGACGATGCAGGGCGCACCGTTCAAGTACTTCTCCTACGGTGCCGCGGCGAGCGAGGTCGAGGTCGACGGCTTCACGGGCGAGTACCGCCTACGGCGCGTCGACATCGTGCACGACGTCGGTGACAGCCTCTCGCCGCTCGTCGACGTCGGTCAGGTCGAGGGGGCCTTCGTGCAGGGCGCCGGCTGGCTGACGCTGGAGGACCTGCGGTGGGACGAGGGCGACGGGCCGACCCGCGGCGCCCTGGCCACCGGGGCCGCCAGCACCTACAAGCTGCCGAGCTTCTCGGAGATGCCCGAGGACCTGCGCGTCGAGCTGCTCACGGACGCCCACGAGGACGGCGCGGTCTACGGCTCGAAGGCCGTCGGCGAGCCGCCCCTGATGCTTGCCTTCTCGGTGCGCGAGGCGCTTCGCCAGGCGGCGGCAGCGTTCGGGCCGCCCGGCACGAGCGTCGACCTCGCGTCGCCTGCCACGCCCGAGGCAGTGTGGTGGGCGCTGGAAGGGGCGCGACGGCATCCGGACCGTGGTCGACCCGAGGAGAGCGCAACAGGTGCCGTCCCCGACCAGCCCGACTCCGCCGACCGGCCGCTGCGGCCGCACTCCGAGCGTGCCGCCCGACCCGAGAGCCGGGTCTGACGTGCACTGGCTGGATGCCGTACAGCGGCTGCGGCGGGACCGGCACCCGGGGGTGCTGGTCACCGTGGCGTCGGTGCGTGGTCACGCCCCCAGGGCGGCCGGCGCCAAGATGGTCGTGGCCGCCGACACCACCTGGGACAGCATCGGCGGCGGCAACCTCGAGGCCACGGCGGTGGCACGGGCCCGCGAGATGCTGACGGCGCGGGTCGCGGCCCCCGAGCAGCTTCTCGTGTCACTGACCGGCAGGGCCCGCACCGACCACGGTCGCCAGTGCTGCGGCGGCGAGGTCACCGTGCTGCTCGAGCCGTTGGCCGTCGTGCCGGCGGTGGCCCTGTTCGGTGTCGGCCACGTCGGGCTCGAGCTGGCTCGCCTCCTCGCGCGTCACGACCTCGAGCTGCACCTGGTCGACTCGCGCGCGGAGCAGCTGACCACCGACCGGCTCACCGTGCTCGACGACGCCGTGGCGCGCGTGCACGTGCACCACGCGGTGCTCCCCGAGCTCGTGCTCGCAGAGGTTCCTCGGGGCACGCACGTGCTCGTGATGACCCACGACCACGCGGAGGACGCCGCCCTGTGCGATGCGGCCCTGCGCTGCGGGCACCTGGCCACGATCGGCCTGATCGGGTCTGTGTCCAAGGCGAACCGCTTCCGGCGGGTCCTCGCGGCCGACGGCCACCCGCCGGCTGCGGTGGCACGGATCCGCACCCCCATCGGCCTGGCCTCCTTGACCGGCAAGGACCCGGCAACCATCGCGGTCGGCGCGGCCGCCGAGCTGCTCGGCATCGTCGAGGAGGAGCGCGCCGGCGCTGACGCCTCGGCGGCCCCGGGCCGCGCTCCGACCGAACCGGGCCCGGTCGGCCGCGGCGCCCGGGGGTGACATGCGTGGGGCCGGGTTCCGACGGAACCCGGCCCCACGTCATCCGCTCGAGGTCAGACCTGCACGGGGTGCTCGTGCTCGGCGGGCACGGAGTCCGGGTCGTTGTCGTCACCGAAGGCGATGTTCTTGCTCTTCGCGTAGGCGACCGCGGCGGCGATGATGACGATCGCCACGCCGGCGATGCCGTAGCGCATCGGCTTCGAGGAGTCGTCGCCGATGGTCAGGGTGACGATGGCCGGCGCGATGAGCACCGACACGAGGTTCATCACCTTGAGCAGCGGGTTGATGGCCGGGCCGGCGGTGTCCTTGAACGGGTCACCGACGGTGTCGCCGATGACCGTCGCGGCGTGCGCGTCGGAGCCCTTGCCGCCGTGCGCGCCGTCCTCGACGATCTTCTTCGCGTTGTCCCACGACCCGCCGGCGTTCGCGAGGAACACCGCCATGAGCGCACCGGACCCGATGGCGCCACCGAGGAAGCCGGCCAGCGGGCCGATGCCCAGGCCGAAGCCGACGGCCACCGGCATCAGCGCGGCGAGCAGACCCGGCGTCGCCAGCTCGCGCAGCGAGTCACGCGTGCAGATGTCGACCACGCGCCCGTACTCCGGCTTCTCGGTGTAGTCCATGATGCCGGGGTGCTCGCGGAACTGGCGGCGCACCTCGAACACGATGGCGCCGGCCGCGCGGGTCACCGCGTTGATGGCCAGACCGGAGAAGAGGAACACCGTTGCCGCTCCGAGGAGCAGGCCGACGAGCACGCTCGGCGTCACGATCTGCAGGTCGAACGACGCCAGCGTGCGCTGGATGTCACTGATCTGGTCGGGGTTGAGGGTGCCGCTCTGGGCCTGCTGCTGCAGGTCCTCCAGGATCGGGTTGTAGACCGACTCCCAGGCGTCGCTGTAGGAACCGAACAGGGCGGTCGCGGCCAGCACGGCCGTCGCGATCGCGATGCCCTTGGTGATCGCCTTGGTCGTGTTGCCGACGGCGTCGAGCTCGGTGAGGATCTGTGCCCCCTCCTCGTCGACGTCACCGGACATCTCGGCGATGCCCTGGGCGTTGTCGGAGACGGGCCCGAAGGTGTCCATGGCGACGATGACGCCCACCGTGGTCAGCAGGCCACAGCCGGCGAGGGAGATGAGGAAGAGCGCCAGGACGACCGAGCCACCACCGAGCAGGTAGGTGAGGTAGACGGCGCCCGCGATGATGCCGGCGGTGAACACGGCCGACTCGAGGCCTACCCCGATGCCGGACAGCACCACCGTTGCCGGTCCCGTGAGCGAGGTGCGGGCGACGTCGATCGTCGGGCGCTTGTCGGTGCCGGTGTAGTGCCCGGTGAGCCAGAGGATGACGCCGGCGAGCACGATGCCGATGACGACGGCGAGGAACGCCGAGATCCGCGGGTCGCTGTCGAGGGCGGCAACCTCTTCCTGGCGGGCGCTGAGGGTGGTAACTCCCTCGAACAGCTCGCCGAAGGTGCTGGGCAGGTAGGTCCATGCGGCGACGGCGGAGAGCACGGCCGAGACGAAGGCTGCGATGTAGAAGCCGCGGTTGATCGCGCTGAGGGCGTTCTCGTCGGGCCGGGCCTTGGTGATGAAGACACCGAGGAGCGCGGTCACCGCGCCGATCGCGGGGATCAGCAGCGGGAACACCAGGCCGTACTCGCCGAACGCGACCGAACCCAGGATGAGGGCGGCCACCAGCGTGACGGCGTACGACTCGAACAGGTCGGCCGCCATGCCGGCGCAGTCACCGACGTTGTCGCCGACGTTGTCGGCGATCGTGGCGGCGTTGCGCGGGTCGTCCTCGGGGATGCCGGCCTCGACCTTGCCGACGAGGTCGGCGCCGACGTCGGCGGCCTTGGTGAAGATGCCGCCGCCGACTCGCATGAACATGGCGAGCAGCGCGGCACCGAAGCCGAAGCCCTCGAGCACCTTGGGCGCGTCACCCTTGTAGAGGAGCACGACGACCGAGGCCCCGAGCAGGCCCAGGCCCACCGTGGTCATGCCGACCGCCCCACCGGTGCGGAAGGCGATCTTCACGCCGGCGTCGCGGCCGTTCTCCCCACGCGCGGCCGAGGCGACGCGGACGTTGGCCTTGGTGGCCAGGCGCATGCCCAGGTAGCCGATCAGGGCGGAGAACAGGGCGCCGACGACGAAGAAGCCGGAGCGTCCCCAGCGCACTCCGGCGGTGTCGGCGGGCAGCAGGAGGAGCAGCCCGAAGACGAGTACCACGAAGGGGATCAGCGTCCTGAACTGACGCGCGAGGTAGGCCTTGGCCCCCTCCTCGACGGCGGCGCCGATCTCCTGCATCTTGTCGGTGCCAGGGTCTGCGGCCAGGACCTGTCGCCGGAAGATGACCCCGAAGACGAGCGACACCAGCGCGATGACCGCGACGGTGACGACGAGGACCAGGTTCATTCCGGTGAGGTCCAGGGCCGAGCTCGTCGCAGCGGGTGCGAGCGCGAGGGGTGCCATTCCATCCTCCTTGACGGGTGCGAGTGCGCCCCCGGGGCGAAGTACGCCGGCGGCAGGGACGTTCGGGCGGCACCTTACCGGCCTGCGGGCGAGCGCGCTCCACCGACGCGGGCGTGACTCAGGTCACCTCGGCCGTGGGCGAGGTGGCCCTGGCGCAGAGATCAGGCCGCGAGGGCCCCTTCGACGGAGTCGTGGATGCCGAACACCTTGTCGAGCCCGGTGATCCGGAAGACGCGCAGGATGCGCTCGTTGGAGCACACGATCCGCAGCCAGCCGGAGGAGTTGCGGACGAGCTTCAGGCGGCCGACGAGCACCCCGAGGCCGGTCGAGTCGAGGAACGAGACCTCGTCGAGGTCGACCACGAGCCGGGTGTGCCCGGCCGAGATCTCCTCGTCGAGCACGGCACGCAGCTGCGCTGCGGTGTAGACGTCGACCTCTCCGGCGACCGTCACGACGCTGACGTCGTCCTGGCGAGACGTGGTCACGGACAGCTCCACTGGCGGGGCTCCTTGTGCATTGTGCAGGGCGTCGGCCCGACCGAGGGTGTCGGAGCCAAGGATTACCGTAACCGTCGTGGCCGGTCCTGCACAGCACCTCGACGTTCTGACGGCCCGTAGCCGGGGCGATCGCCTCCTCCACGTCGAGCACGTACCCGCCCGCACCGCGCGCCTGGCGCAGTGGCCGGGCTCGGTCGCTCCGGAGGTCCTGTCGGCCCTGCTGGCGGGCGGAGTGGAGCGACCGTGGTCGCACCAGCGTGCCGCCATCGACCTCGCCACGGCCGGCCGGCACGTCGTCATCGCCACGGGCACGGCGTCGGGCAAGAGCCTGGGATACCTGGCGCCGGTGCTCAGCGCCGCCTGTGCGGGGTCCTCGATGCCGGGTCTGCGGGGCGCCACGGCGATCTACCTCGCGCCGACCAAGGCGCTGGCCGCCGACCAGCTCGCCCGGATCGAGTCGATGGCCGTGCCCGGGGTCCGAGCCGCGACCTACGACGGCGACACCCCACCGGACGAGCGCCGCTGGATCCGCGAGCACGCCAACGTCGTGCTCACCAACCCCGACCTGCTCCACCACTCGCTCCTGCCCGGGCACGAGCGGTGGTCGCGCTTCCTGCGCTCGCTCGAGTACGTCGTCGTCGACGAGTGCCACGTCTACCGCGGGGTGTTCGGATCGCACGTCTCGGCCGTGCTGCGCCGCCTCCGGCGGGTTGCAGCACGGTACGGCGCGTCGCCGACCTTCGTGCTCGCGTCGGCCACGGTCAGCGAGCCCGCCGCCCACGCGTCGCGCCTCATCGGGATGCCGGTCACCGCGGTCACCGACGACGGGTCGCCCCGCGGTGCGATGACCTTCGCCCTGTGGGAGCCCGCCACCGTCGACGGCCACCGGCGGTCGGCAACGACCGAGGCGGCCGAGATCCTCGCCGAGCTGGTGCTGCACGGGGTGCAGGCGGTCGCGTTCGCCCGCAGCCGCGCGGGTGCCGAGTCGCTGGCCACGAACGCGCGACGACGCGTCGAGCACGACGACCCCGCCCTCGGCGAGGGGGTGGCGGCCTACCGGGGCGGGTACCTGCCGCAGGACCGCCGCCGCATCGAACGCGGGCTCCGAGACGGGTCACTGCGCGGGCTGGCGGCCACGAACGCCCTCGAGCTCGGCATCGACGTGAGCGGCCTCGACGCCGTGGTGATGGCCGGGTGGCCCGGGCGTCGCGCCAGTCTGTGGCAACAGGCCGGGCGTGCCGGACGGTCGGGCGAGGAGTCGCTCGCGGTGCTGGTGGCCGCCGACGACCCGCTCGACACCTACCTCGTGCGCCACCCGGAGGCGATCTTCGGTGCCCCGGTGGAGGCGAGCGTCATGGACCCGCACAACCCGCACGTGCTGGGCCCTCACCTCGCGGCCGCGGCGGCGGAGCTGCCCCTGGCCGAGGGCGACCTGCCGCTGTTCGGACCCGACGCCCGCCGGCTGCTCGACGCGCTCGTCACGAGCGGAATCCTGCGCCGAAGACCCTCCGGCTGGTTCTGGGCGCGCGAGGACCGCCCGGCCGAGCACATCTCGCTGCGCGGGGCGAGCGATGTCGTGGCGGTGGTGGAGGCGCGCACCGGTCGGGTGCTGGGCACGGTCGACGAGGCCTCGTCGCACGCGCAGGTGCACACCGGTGCCGTGCACGTGCACCAGGGCGACACCTGGGTGGTCACCGACCTCGACCTCGAGGCGCGAGCCGCCCACGTGGTCCGCGGCGACCCCGGGTGGTCGACCTCTGCGCAGTCGGTCAGCCGGTTCGACATCCTCGGCCGCGAGCGCACCGATCGGCGGGCCCGGGTGCAGGTGTCGTTCGGCACGGTGCGCGTGACGTCGCAGGTGACCGGCTTCCTGCGGCGGCTGCCGTCCGGGGAGGTGCTCGGCACGCACCCGCTCGACCTGCCGGAGCGGTCGCTCACGACCAAGGCGGTCTGGTGGACCGTCCCCGACGACGTGCTGGCCGCAGCCGGCGTGGAGGCGAACGCGGTGCCGGGTGCGCTGCATGCCGCGGAGCACGCCGCCATCGGGATGCTTCCCCTCGTCGCGACCTCCGACCGCTGGGACGTCGGTGGCGTCTCGACCGCCCTGCACCCCGACACGGGCGAGCCGACCATCATGGTCTTCGACGGCTACCCCGGCGGGGCGGGGTTCGCGGAGCGGGGGTTCGGGGCGTTCGAGGCGTGGGTGCGTGCCACCCGCGACGCCGTGCTCGGGTGTCCGTGCGCGACAGGGTGCCCGGCCTGTGTGCAGTCGCCCAAGTGCGGCAACGGCAACGAGCCGCTCGACAAGCCCGGGGCGGTCACCGTGCTCGAGCTGGCCCTCGCCGCTGCGGCCGGCGCGTGCCCTCGAAGCGGGGTGCCCGACAACGCGTAGCGGCCTGATCAGAGCGCGTTTCGGCCCTGCACCCACGGGTAGGGTCGACCCATGGTGCTGCTCGGAGTCATCCTCGTCCTGCTCGCTGCCGCGGCCGGCGTCGTCCTCGTCGCGGGCACCGCTCGGCTGACCGACTCGGTGCAGATCGACGTCCTCGGGGGCACGCTGAGCATCCCGCCGTTGACCCTGCTGATCACCGGCATGGTCGTCATCTCCATCTTCTGGCTCGGCTGGGTGCTGCTGCGTGGCGGCCTGCGCCGTACCAAACGTCGCCGCGTCGAGGCCAAGGAGGCCGCGGCCGCGGAAGAGGCCAGGCGTCGGGACGAGGCCCAGGAGACCAAGCGCATGCAGGGGGAGTTCGCGGCCCGTGAGCAGGCACTTCTCGAGGAGCGCCGCCTGCGTGAAGAGGCGGAGGCACGGGCCGGCGAGCCCGCGACCGGCTCGGCCACCTCGAACCAGCGCCTCACCGACTCCGAGCGCGCCGTAGACCCCCGGGCGAACCAGGGGGGCGGCACCCGGGCTGAGGCCGCCCACGAAGGCACCACCTCGGGTGCGCAGCACGGCGACCGACAGCTCTGAGCGGGTTCCGTGCACGGGAGCGACCTCGCGGGGCGGTCGCTCCCGGGTGCAGTCGGGCGTCGTACCGGCGCACTGCCGTCGACGAGACCGGCCCGAGCGCCCGCGGCGACCGTGGCCGGGAGCCAACGCCAGCCCGGTGGCCAGCGCCGCGCGACGGTCACGGTGACCAGCACCGAGCCGTCTGCGCCCGGCACGCACCGGGTCAGCGACCCGCCGTTCGCCGCGGCGACCGATGCCCCCAGCCCACAGTCCACGCCGCCGCCCGACGGAACCGGGCTCGCCGCGGCCAGGGCGGCGAGGTCTGCCGCCCCCCGGGCACGATGGGTGTCGCGCACGGCCGCGGCAACGAGCAGGACGCCCGCCAACAGCACGACCACGGCCGCGGCGGCCCCGACCGTGAGCACCGTGGCACCGCCCGCCTCAGGGGTGGGGCTCACGGGGCTGCCTCCAGCACCGCCCGGGCCGATGCCGTCGGCGGAGGCAGGCCACCGAGCGGCCTGAGCAGTGCCGGCACCTGCGCGGTGACCACCACGGTCACCGCGCCCTGCTCGGTCGTGACGGACACGCGGGCCCCGTCCGGAGCGGCAGCCCGCACCTCGTCGAGGGCGGCCCTGTTGGGCTCACCGCGCGCGAGGAGCCGGGCACCCACCCGGGCGGCATCGACGCAACGCACCTGCGCCAGCCCCAGGTCGACCGCGGCCAGGGCCACGCTCAGCACCAGGACCAGAGCGGGGAGCGCCACCGCCAGCTCGGCGGTGGCGGCCCCGTGCTCCCGGTGGCTCCGGGTCGTCACGACCCCGTGCCGAGCGCGGCCAGGATGACCTTGGTGAGGGCGGTCTTGACCGGGCCGGACCGCACGATCGCGAGGAGCACCGCTGCGAACGCGACCGCGGCCATCGTGCCGACGGCGTACTCCGCTGTCGTCATGCCCTCCTCCCCCAGTGCCCGCAACCGCGCCCCGACCCCTCGGACCAGCCCTGTCAACCTCGCCGTCATGGCGACCTCCTTGCCTCTTCCGACGCGGCTCTCGCGCCGTGACCACCCTGCGTCGGCCCGGTGCCGCGGGCCAGCGGCGCTCGGATGCTGTGGATGACGGTCGGCTCACGTCGCGGCTGTGGACCGTCGTGCGACGAGCCGTGGCACCGGTGGCGGCACCCGTCAGGGCGCGAGGCTCCCGACCAGGTGCAGGACGACCGGCATGACCGTCGTGGCGACGAACCCCGGTAGGAAGCAGGCGCCCAGGGGCAGCACCAGGAGCACGGCGGCCCGTTGTACCGCTGCCTCGACCCTGCGGGACTCCAGCGCGCGCATCCGGCCTGCCGCCGCCGTGAGCAGACCGGCCGGGGCGGCACCGGCGGTGTGCGCGGCGTGCCAGGCGACTGCCGCTGCGGCCCATCCGGGGCCGACGTGTGCCCAGGCCTCGTCGGGACCCTGGCCCCAGCGGTGAGCGGCTGCCACGACGGCGAGCTCGCGACCGGCCCGGCCCTCCGTCACGTCTGCGACGGCCTCCAGCGCCTCGACCGAGCCCACCCCGCTGCGCAGGGCGGCTGCGACGAGCCCGAGCGCGGCGGCGGCCTCCTCGACCGTCGCCGGTCCGGCCGACGGCGGTTCACCGGCCCCTGCCCGCGCCGGGCCCATGCCGCCGTCCCCCGGCCAGAGGAGCACGGCGAGCGCGGCCCCGAGCGCCGCGAGGAGGGCCGCCGCCGTCACGGTGACCGCTCGTCGGTGCACCCGGGCCGCCCGGCCCGGCGCAGCAGCGTGCGCGCCCACCACCACCCCAGGACGGTCAGCAGCACCCCGGTGGCCGCGAGCACTCGTGAGGCCCCGGAGTCGTAGAGGCGCGCCGGCGGCATCCCGACGAGCGCGGCGACCGCCGGCCCCGCCAGGGGCAGCGCGGACAACAGCACCATCGACGCCCGGGGGCCGGCGACGACCACCGCCGTGCGGTCGGCGGCGCCGTGCCGCTCCCGGATCGACGCGGCCGCGGAGGCCGTGACGGTCGAGGCCGCGGCACCCACCCGCTCGGCCAGGGTCCACGCGGCGATCAGGAGTCCCAGGTCGCCCCGTTCGTCGGCCGAGAGGTCGGCGTCGGTCTCGAGGAGCGGCGTGACGCCCCACCCCGCCTCGACGCAGTCGTGCAGGTGACCGGCGAGCCATGGCGCCCCGGCGACGACCCCGGGCGAGCGCGCCGAGGCCAGGGCCGCCGCGGGCAGGTCGAGCCCCGCGTCGAGGCCGACCGCGACGACCTCGGCGAAGTCGGCGACCCACGGGTCAGCGGCTCGGCGGCGAGTCCGGCGGCGAGTCAGGCGCCCGCGGAGCCGGGCCGGGAACCGCCACGTCGGGAACGACTCGTCGGACCCCCGCGAGGCGTGTGCAGGCATCGCCGTGCCGGAGGTGGCGGTCGGGGGCTCCGGCGCGGCCGTGTCAGTGGTCGCGGCGCTGCGCACCGGCCACAACAGCGCCGCGAGGGATGCCGCGAGAACGGCCGTCAGCACGGCACCACCCGCTGCCGGTCAGCGGCCGTCAGCACGGCACCACCCGCTGCCGGTCAGCGGCCGTCAGCACGGCACCACCCACTGCCGGTCAGCGGCCGTCAGCACGGCACCGCCCACTCGCAGTCGGCGGCCACCGACGGCACCAGCTGCAGGAGCCGGTCGCGACCGGGCCCGGCGACCAGGCCCTCAGGCCGGCTCGACGCAGCCACCACGACGCGCACCGCCCCGGCCTCGCGCGGGTCGGGCACCACCACGCCGACCCGGTCGACCCGGCGGGCCGCTCCGCGACGCACCACGTGAACGACCACGTGCAGCGCCTCGCGCAGCTGGGCATGGACGCCGCCCCGCGACATCCCGGCCAGCGCGCCCAGGGCCTCGAACCGGGCTGGGACCTCCTCGGGTCCGTTGGCGTGCACGGTGCTCATGCCACCCTCGTGCCCGGTGTTGAGGGCGGCGAGGAGCTCGCGGACCTCACCGCCGCGAACCTCACCCACGACGAGGCGGTCCGGCCGCATCCGCAGCGCCTGGCGCACGAGGTCGACGAGCGTGACGCCGCCGACCCCCTCGACGTTGGAGCCCCGACCCTGCAGGCGCACGACGTGGGGGTGCGCCGGGTCGAGCTCACGCACGTCCTCGACGACCACCACGCGCTCGTCGACACCGCACTCGGCCACCAGGGCGGCAAGCACCGTGGTCTTGCCGGCGCCGGTGCCACCGGTGACGACGAGTGAGGCCCGCGCCCTGACCAGGCCCCTCAGCAGGGTGGCGAGCTGCGGCGTGACCGTGCCGAGCCGCTCCAGCGAGGCCACGCCCCCCGGGCGGTGCCGGGCGAACCGCAGGCTCAGGTGCGGGCCGTCGGCGAGCGGGGGGAGGACGGCGTGCAGGCGAACGCCGCCCGGCAGCACGCCGTCGACCCAGGGCTGGGCGTCGTCGAGCCGGCGCCCGGCAACCCCGGCGAGCCGCACCGCGAGCGGGCGGAGGTCCTCGAGCGGGATCTCGGCCATGACCCGCTCGACACCGTTGCCCCGGTCGACCCAGACGGCACCGTCGCCGTTGACGAGCAGGTCGGTCACCAAGGAGTCGGAGGCCAGCTGCGCCAGCGGGCCCAGGCCGAGAAGGCGGTCGAGCATCCCGCGCGCGGTCGCGGCGCGGCCCTCGTCGCCGAGGGTGCCGGCCTGCTCCCCCACCAAGGCATCGATCGAGTGCACCGACGGGGGCTCACCGGCCGCGATCGCACGCCGCACCGAAGGGTGCAGCGGACCGGCCGAACCCGTCACGACGCTGCTGCCAGGCTGTCGATGACGGCGGCCACGGCATCAGCGCACCGGCGCACGGCGTCGCGGCCCG
>Ga0105047_10002110_pt1 | contig 35575 bp, 30 predicted proteins | sample MAT04_FD_78384 | JGI IMG/M metagenome (GOLD analysis project Ga0105047, IMG submission 78384) | Freshwater microbial communities from Lake Fryxell liftoff mats and glacier meltwater in Antarctica - MAT-04 (megahit assembly) | ecosystem: Environmental > Aquatic > Freshwater > Ice > Liftoff... | reverse complement strand
GAAGTGAAGACGGTGGAGGAAGGGCAGACGGCGGACGAAGTACAGACGGCGGAGGAAGGGCAGACGGTGGTCGAAGTGCAGGGGGGGTACTAAGTGCAGAGGGTGGACGAAGTGCAGACGGCGGACGAAGCAGACGGCGGAGGCGTGGTGGAAATCGGAGGTGCGCAGCAGACGCGCAAAGAGCGGCGAGGATTCAGGGTGCGGACGTGCGCCCCAGCAGCGACTCAGTAGCAGCCCGACGAACAGATACGAAAGCGCTGACGGCAGGCGCCGTGGCAGGCCCGGTCGCGGTCATCGCAGCTGTCGACGCACGCCTCCCAGGGCGGCATGCACGTGCCGTCGCAGTGCGCGGTGCTGGTGCGAGGGCGCGTCGGACGGTGCCGAGCGCGCAGCTCGGGCGTCACTTCGCGAGGTGGCCGGGGCTCACGCGCCTCACGCTCGGTCTCGGCCCCCGTCACCCTGCCGGTGAGCACCACGATGGGCGCTTCGGACGGCGGCAGGTGCGCGGTCTCCTCGCCCGTCGCGAGCTCAGCCTCGACCTCGGCCTCGAGCTCAGCCTCACCTGTCGCCATCTCGATGAGCGCGCTGCGCTCGGGGTCGAGGTGGGTGACGCGTTCGCGGGCGTAGCTGATGCGCTCGTCCGATTGCCCGTCGGTGTAGTGAGTGAGCCACGCGTCCCAGCAGTGCCGTCGCTCCGCGTCGGTGTAGCGCGCGTCTCGGTCCCCGCCCGAGCAGCGCTCGAAGTAGACGTTGCCGGTGTGCACCCGCCGCAGGCTCGGTCCACACGACGAGACGCTCGCCGCCAACGCGAAGAGCACCCACAACGCCGCGGAAGTCCGGTTCACCGACGGCACGCTAGCATGGTGCCGGCGTTCTCCCTCAGTCGCGCTTGGATCGCTTTGCACGCTCGATGGCGTCCCACATCACGCGGTCTTTCGCCGCCCAGCGAGCGTCGACGACGCTCCTTCGGGCTCGCTGCTGAAGCAGTAGTCGCGGGAGGGTCCAGGCCTTCTTGCCATCGAGCTTTCCCATGGGAGCGAGGTTCCCGACGATGAGCAGCAAGTTGGCGAAGAGAGCGCCATCCACACCTCGACGTGCCGTGCGCCGAAGGGCTCCTCGGCCGCTGGCCCCGACCCGTGGGAGCGGTCACCTTCGCGGCCGTGCGCTCGCTGTCACTCGTATTGCTCGCGATGAACTTCGCGTCCGGCTGCTCTTGCAGTGGCGATCTCGAGGGAGGTGGCCCGACCCCGTATCTGCGGTGCACCCAGATGGATCCGCCCGATGCGCGCGACGTGACGATGGGCGCGACGCGTCTCGAGGTGATCGAGCGCGAGGTGATCATCCACGCCGCGCTGCCCATTCGGATCGTTCTCGCGAGAGGACCCGCGGGCGCTGGCGAGCCGCTCCTGCCGGGGCTCGACGCGATCGAAGCGCACTCGCCCGCGATGGTCGTGCTGCTCGGCGATCTCGGCGACGGCGATGGGACGGCCGATGCCTCGGTCGAGGCGCTGCGTGCCGCGCTCGCCGAGCTCACGGTGCCCGTGCTGCTCTTGCCCGGCGGACGCGACGACGGCGAGCTCGTGCGCGATGTCCTCCACGACGCAGAGAGCGAGCACGTGATCGATCTCAGCGGGGTGCGCTCGGTGCACATCGGGCCGCTCGAGCTCGTACCGCTCATCGGTGCACCCGAGGGGCGCTACGCGCTGAGTGAGCGCCACTGTGGTTTCGGGGCAGACGACATCGAGGGCATCGCCGGTGAGATCAGCGCGCCGAGCGGGCTGCGTCTGGTGCTGAGCACCTCGGCCCCCGCCACCGGTGATCCCCGGACAGCGGGCATCGATGGCGCCGAGGCGGGCGACGCGCTGATCGCCGCCGCATTGCTACGGGTCCAAGCGCGCGGCGGTTTGTATGCGTTGCCAGAAGCCTTCGTGGCACAGCCCTTCGATGGGACCACCGCGGTCAGCGTGCCGACGGGTCCCATCGAGAGCCTGCATCTCGTCGTGCCGCGCATGCTCGGGCCCGCGAGCGAGCGTGCGGATGGGTCGCGGCAGGCGAGCGGCGTCGTGCTGCTCGAGGTGAGCGAGGGGGGGGTGTCGGTCCTCGAGGTGCCTGGGGGCTGAGGCCGCGGGAAGCGGTGGCGAGTGGGGAATCACCGCCGCGCTGCCTGTCTCAAGCCGCTAGGTCGGCCTCCGCCTCATCGAGCACCTCGAGCGCGTGCTCGACGCTCGCGCTCTCGAGGATGCGCCGGATGCTGGTGCGCGCGTCGGTGACCCCCGTGAGGTACCCCGGCAGGTAGCGACGGAGCGTGCGAAGCGGGCCTTTGCCGGCGCGCTCGGCGGCCAGCGCGAGCAGGTGCTCCCGAACCAGCTCCCAGCGCTCGCGCTCCGTCGGGGGCGAGATGGATGCACCTTCCTGCTCCAAGCGGGCGCGCACTTCGCGGAAGATCCACGGGTGTTCGATCGCGCGGCGTCCGATCATCACGGCCGCGCAGCCAGTGCTCTTCAGCGCGTGCACCGCGTCTCGATCTCGGCGCACGTCGCCATTCAAGATCACGGGGATCTGCACCGCCTCGGCGACCCGCTTCGCCCAGCGCCAGTCCGCTTCGCCCTCGTGTCCCATCAACGCCGTGCGGCAGTGCACGGTGATGGCGCGCACCCCGACGTCCTCGAGGCGGCGCGCGAGATCGACGATGGGCAGCTCGGCCTCGTCCCCCCAACCCAGGCGGGTCTTCACCGTCACCGGTAACGCGACCTGCTTCACGATCCGCTCGGCCATCGCGACCATCGCGTCGGGCTCGCGCAGCCACGCGGCCCCCGCGCCCTTACGCGCCACCTTGGGGACCCAGCATCCGCAGTTGATGTCGAGGAACGCGGGCTCGGCGCGCTCGGCGATCGCGGCGGCCTCGGCGAGCGTGGTGGGGTCGGCGCCGTAGATCTGGATCGCGGTCGGTTGGTCGCTCGCGGCGAGCGTGATCTTGCGTTGGGCCTCTCGGGTGCCTTCGATCAGCGCCTCTGCATGGACGAATTCGGTGACCGCGAGGCTCGCGCCGCGGGCTCGGCACACTTGGCGAAACGCGGCGTCGGACACGTCCTCCATCGGCGCCAAGAGCGCGGGCCGCGATCGAAAGAACGCATCGAAGTCGAAGCTCATCGGTGCTGCGATCATCGACGATGCCAGGGCTCGAACGCGTCGAGGTCGTCGAGCTCGGGGAAGGTGCCCTCGAAGCGCCAGCCCCGATCGTCGAGGTACACGTGCGCCGCGGGCTTGGTCCGGGGGAAGAGCAACTCGTCCAGCACCGCGGCGGGAAGTCCGCAGTCCAAAAGCCAGTGTTGCATCGCCTCGATGCCGCCGTCCTCCTTGGATCGCGACGACAGGATCGCTATCTCGAAGCGGTCCACCGCCTCCTCGAGCCACGCGAGTGCACCCGGCACGGGTGGATCGGGGATCACCGTCGGGCCTCGCCAGCCGGAGCGGTAGCTGTGCAGCACGCCATCGAAGTCGACCACGATGGTCTTGCGCCTCTGGGTGGGTTCGCTCGATGTCGAGGTCGAGGTCGAGACGGCGGGCGTCGCGAGGGCGAGGTCCTCTGGGAGGAACGTGGCCCTTCCGTCGTCGGGTCCCCAGTGCTCGTCCTCGGGATCGTCGTAGACGTGCACCGCTTCGCTCGCGCCCTGCTCGACATATTCCTTCTCGGGGTCGCCCATCATCACCGAAGGCGCGAGGTGATGGACCTTCAGGCGCAGCGGCTCCTGCACCCTGACCCCGAGCTGCCTGGGATCGAGCAAGGGACCCGCGAGACTGCCGGCTTCACGGGGCCAGTCGACAGCGGGCGTCGCGGGCATCGCGTACGTGGTGCCCGTGCCGCTCATGCTGCGATCGATCTCCCCGCCGCTCTCGCGGTAGGCCCAGCTCCAGACCTTGTCCCACTCGCTCGCGGGCACCGCGACGGAGAGCGGCAAGATGATCCGGAACTTGGGCACCCCTTCACGGTGCGACCACGTCGAGTGCCACAACAGAAAGTGCCCTTCGAACGGCGCGATGGCGTCTTGGATGCGCATCGGTCGATCGTGGTCGAGCACCAAGCACGACAGGTGCGAGACGGCGTCGCTCCCGCGCTCGGTGCAGCCGTCGCGGTAGCGCACCGGCGACCACAGGCGGAGATCGCGCTTGGCCTCCCGCCGCGCGTCGGTGCGCAGCTCCTCGGCGCGCGCTCGCATCGCGCGCTCGCGATCCTCACCGCGCTTCTCGGCCTCGATCCCCGCAGCGTGAATGGCGGCCGCGCGCTCGCCCAGCACTTGACCCCCGAGTGCTTGATCGAGTGCGCGATCGATGCGCGTCACCTCGCGCTGGATCCGGGCATGGAGCTGGGGCTTCAACTCGAAGCGTCGAAAGCACGCCGACAACTCAGCGAGGGTGAGCACCTCCTGCGCGGGCGTGGTGTCGAAGACCCGCTTGAAGGAGCAGACGGCGAAGGTGGAGGCGGACTGCACGGAGGACCGAGCGTAGCGCAAGCGTGGTAGCGTCGGTCTCCAACGCAGGAGGGCTCGATGGTCCGTTCGGTTTCGACAGTGGGATGCGCCTTGGTGTTCGCCTTCTGCGCCGCGTGCGACGCGAGCACCGATGCGGACGCGGGCGCCTCGGCGGTGGACGCGCCCGTCTCGGACACGCGTGCGCTCGATGGCGCCAGCGCCGTGGACATGGGCGTGATGACGACGCTCGATGCGGCGAGCATGGTCACGGACGTCGCGGTGGCGGACGAGCTGACCTCGCTGCCACCCGACACGGGCGGCACCCACACCGCACACCCGCTCGGGTCGACGGGGGCGGCGTTCGGCTACTACAACTACTTGCCCGGGGGATACGACGACACGACGGCGGGGTATCCGCTGATCGTCTTTCTCCACGGCCGAGGCGAGCGTGGTTGACGGCAACGCGCAGCTCACCCGCGTGCTCAACCAAGGTATCCCGCGCCTCATCGAGCGCGACGCGTTCGCGCCGAGGTATCCCGTGATCGTCGCGTCACCGCAGTTCCCGTCGCCCGACGGAGTGGGCAACGACAACAATTGGGGAGAGGGCGATCCGTCGCACGTGCGCGGCTTCATCGAGTACATGATCGCGACGTACCGGATCAACACACACCGCATCTACCTCACTGGCCTCAGCCACGGTTGCAACGGCGTCTACGACTATCTCGTCCTACAGGACGACGCGAGCAGCTACATCGCTGCCGCCGCCCCGATCGCCGCGCGGGGCCCGAGCCGCAACTTCGCCCGCTCGAACGACACGCCCATCTGGGTGTTCGTCGGCAGCGCGGACGGGAGCAACTTCAACACGTCGCGCAACTTCGTCGCCGGATACAACGCGCAAGACCCGCCGCCGGCGCACATCGGGCATCGATGGCATAGCTGACGCGCTCGAAGGGTGAGCGCACCCGCCGCAGTCGGCATCCGAGACGCACTCGGTCCGCCGGGGCATCGAGTGGCGAACGCGCGAAGGCCGCGCGGGGGTCTGCCCTGCGCGGCCTTCGTCGGTGTCTCGCCGTCTCAGCGCTTGCGGGCGCGGAGCACCATCAACGCCAGGCCCAAGAGGCCCAGCAAACTGAACGGCGCGCGGCCCGTGCCCGCGGCGCTGCAGCCGCACGCGCCGCCCGTGACGCCGCCGGGGGTCGTCTCGGTGCTGCCGTCCATGCTCGCGTCGCCGACGCCCGCGTCCGCGCCGCCCGCGTCGCGGTCGCCCGCGTCGCCCATGCCGCCGTCGGGCATGCCGCCATCCATCTCGACCACCGGCACTTCGCAGATCCCGGCGCCGTCGCACGACAGCTCCTCGTTGCACTCGTCGTCGGGGTCGGTGCCCGTGCCGTGCGGGGCGCAGGTGCCTTCGCTACCCACGAGGTTGCAAGCCTCGCAGAGGGCGCTGCAGGTGCTGCCGCAGCAGACACCGTCCACGCAGAAGCCGCTCGCGCACTCCTCGGTGCGACCGCACGCGCCGCCCGTCGGGATGTCCACGACGCAGACGCCCATGTCGCAATGACGCTCCGAGGGGCACTCGGCGTCGGTGGTGCAGCCGCCGCGGCAGGTGGTGCTGTCCATGCAGCCGCTGGCGCAGATCACGTCGTCCACCGGGGCGCACGTGCCGCCGCCGTCGCAGAAGCGCGCGGGGGTGAGCGTCGCGCCGGTGCACATCGGCTCGCTGCAGCGATCGGTGACCGTGAGGTTCGAGTACGAGGTCGTGCTCTTGGTGACGTCACACACCAAGCAGTTGTTGGTGGGATCGAGGGTGCCGTCCGCGATGCACGCGCCGCCGATGAGGCAGCCCGCGGTGACCACATCGGTGCACGCGCCGGTCAGCGGCTCGCACATCGCGGTGGTGCAGCTGATTCCGTCGTCGGGGCAGCCGATGACGGTGCCCGCGCAAGCGCCCGCGCCGTTGCACACGTCGGTGCCCGTGCAGAGCGTGCCGTCGTTGCAGGTCGAGCCCGAGCTCCGGGGGGTGTACGCCGAGGTCGAGCTCGCGGGGTTGCACGCCGAGCAGTCGTTGGTGGGATCGAGTGAGCCGGCGGGGATGCACGCGCCGCCGATGACGCAGAAGCCCGCCACCAGCGCGTTGGTGCAGATGCCGACCGCGCAGGAGTCGGCGGTGCAGCTCAGGGCGTCATCGCAGGTGATGCCCACGCCCGCGCAGCCGCCGGCGCCGTTGCAGACGTCGCTCATCGAGCACGCCGAGCCGTCGTTACAAGTCACCGTCGCGGGAGGGAACGTGCACGCGGTGGTGAGGGTGCCGTTGCACACGCCGCCGCAGGTGGTGCCCGCCGCAGCGCAGCGGGTGCGGCTGCCGTGCGGCGCGCCGGTGGTGGGGCTGCAGGTGCCCACTCGTCCCGCGATGTCGCACGCCTGGCACTGCGATCCGCAGCGCGCGTTGCAGCAAACGCCGTCGACGCAGAAGCCCGAGCCACACGCGATGTCGTCGCCGCACATCGAGCCCGGGGGCAGCTCGGTCGCGCAGCGTGCGTTGCATCCGTCGCCGTTGGTGAGGTCGCCGTCGTCGCACTCTTCACCGAGTTCACGGACGTTGTTGCCGCAGACGGTGACGCCGGAGGGGCGCACCTGGAAGCGCCACACGCCGGGCGAGGTGAGGCCGACGTTCGAGGTGGTGCAGAGGTTCACCACGGCCGCGGTGCGCGAGCCGGGCAGGGTGAGGGTGTTGATGCCGTCCCCAGCGTCGAAGCCTGCCTGCGCGGGGGTGCCGCCGAAGCCTCCGGTGCCGCCGCTGGCGTCGCCGGTCGTCCACTCGCAGCGGTTGTAGCGGAACTCGACGTCGAACGCGCCGGCGATGCCGAAGGCGCTCGCGTCGGTGAGGATCATCTGCACCGAGACCCGTCGATCGATGTGGTTGGCGAAGTAGCCAGTGTCGAACCAGGTGACGACCAAGCGGCCGGGGGTGATGTCCCAGTACACCAAGTTGCCCGTGCCCACGCCGACCTGGTTGCGGGTGTCGATGTCGGCCCACCAAGGAGCAATCAGCGGGTTCGCGGGCTCGGGGCGCGGGAACGCGTTCGGGGTGAACGTGCCGGTGGCCGCGTCGAACGACACGTTGCCGTTGTTGTTGATGTAGAGGCCGGGATAGAGCCTCCCGTAGAAGCGAAGACCCGCGGGGAATGCGGTGCTCAGGTTGATGAGCCCGGTCGAACCATCGTCGTTCGGCGCGAGGCTGTCCTCACCGAAGCCGGCCGTTCCTCCGAGACCCGTGAGCAGTGTGGCTTGGGCCTGGGCCGTAGCGGCGGTTCCGATGGCGATCGCGAAGGCGAGACCGACCAGTGCAAAGCGAGTCGTGCGCATGAAAATCCTCAGAGAGAAAGGCAGGCGGCGAGGGTGACCGCAGGGCCATCCCGTGCAACCGGCACGTGTGCGATTCCGCCACAGGGCGACTCCACGCGGGTCGCGAGCGACGCCTTCAATCGCGCTACCCTCGCGCCCCATGTCGCGCGCCGAGAAACTGGTCCTGGTCGACGGAAGCTGGCTGATCTTCCGAGCCTTCTTCGCCATCCCCGCGAACCTCAGCACCAAGGAGGGCCTCCCCACCAACGCCATCTACGGCTTTGCGCTGATGTTCCGCAAGCTCTTCGCAGGTCGCGCCCCCGATCGTGGGGTGGTGGTGTTCGATGGGCCCGAGACCACCCATCGCGAGAAAGCGTTCCCGCAATACAAAGCCCAGCGTCCGCCGATGGCCTCGGAGCTACGGCAGCAGTTGCCGTACATCGACGAGCTCATCGCGACCCATCGCTTCCCGACGCTGCGGGTGCCGGGCTACGAGGCCGACGACATCGTCGCGACGCTGGCTCGCCAAGGCGCTGAGGCGGGCATGGATGTGGTGATCGTCGCGGGTGACAAGGACCTCGCGCAGATGGTGGGCCCGCGCGTCCGCATGCAGGACACGATGCGCGACGTCACCTACGACGCCGAGCTCGTGCGCAAGAAGTGGGGCGTGCCGCCCGAGCGCATCCCCGACTTGCTCGCGATCATGGGCGACAGCGCCGACAACATCCCGGGCGTGCCCGGCATCGGACAGAAGGGCGCCGCGGCCCTGCTCGAGAAGTACGGCGATCTGGAGGGGATCTTGGCGCACTTGGGCGAGCTCAAGGGAAAGCAGAAGGCATCGCTCGAGGCCGAGCGAGAGAACGCGGTCTTCTACAAGAAGCTCGCGACCGTCGATGCCTACGCGAAGCTCGATGTCGGCGTCGATGATCTGCGGTTGGGCACGCCTGACCCGGCCGAGCTCGACGCGATGCACAAGAAGCTCGAGTTCTTCTCGCTGCTCGGCGCGGGTGCCGAAGCGAAGGTGGGCGACGCCCCCGACATCACCGTGGAGGTGCCGGCGTCCATCGAGGAAGCGCGCGCGCTACTCGAGGCTTGGCCGCTTCAGCCGACGGCGATCGTTCCCTTACACTCGCCGATCGCGCGATTGCATCACGCGCGCATGGTCGGTGTCGCGCTGGCGACCGACGGGCGCGCGCCTGTGTATCTCGCCTTCGAAGGGGAGGGCGCGCTCGGGGGCGACGCGGTCTCGCTTCTACGTGATCTCTACGCGGACGAGGCCATCCCCAAGGTCCTGCACGACATGAAGGCGATGGCGATTTTGTGCAGTCACCACGGGCTGAGCTTCGGCGCACCCGACGGCGAGGAGGGCATGCTGGACGTCATGCTCGCGGCGTTCTTGATCGATCCCGAGCGCGGCATTCCCCATCGGCTCGATCAAGTCGCCAAAGAGCACGCGCAGCGATCGGTGCCCTCGCTCAAGTCGATCTTGGGGAGCGGTCAGACCGAGAAGAAGCCCGAAGAGGTCGAGGTCCGGGCCGCGGCTACGTACTGCGGGCAGCTCGCGGAGGTGCTGCTCGTGTTGCGGGCGCCGCTCTTGCACGAGCTGCGTGAGCGAGATCAGATGGCGAACTACCACGCGGTCGAGCTGCCGCTCTCCCACACCCTCGCGCGGATGGAGCTCGCTGGGATCCACGTCGACAGAGAGGATCTGTTGGCGATGAGCGAGGAGTTCACCGCGCGCAAAGAGACCATCGAGCAGCGCATCTACGTGCTTGCGAACCGCGAGTTCAACATCGGGTCCACCAAGCAGCTCGCCGATGTGCTCTTCGAGGAGCTGAAGCTGCCCGTGATCAAGAAGACCAAGACGGGCTACTCGACCGACGCCGAGGTGCTTCAGCGGTTGGCGCCCAAACACGAGATTGCGCAGGCCGTGCTCGATCAGCGGGAGCTCGCGAAGCTCATCAACACGTACACGACGGTGCTGCGCGACGCGGTCGCGCCCGAGACGGGCCGTATCCACGCGACGTTCATGCAGACCACGGGGGTCTCAGGAAGGATCATCTCCACGGATCCCGATCTGCAGCGCACCCCAGTCCGCACGCCTGAGGGCAAGCGCATCCGACGGGCGTTCGTCGCGCCGCCGGGCATGAAGATCCTCTCGGCCGACTGGAGCCAGATCGAGCTCCGGGTGCTCGCGCACTTCTCCCAGGAGCCGCGCTTGATGGAGGCCTTCGCCAACCGCATCGATCTGCACAAACGCACGGCGGGGATCTTGTTCTCGATCGATCCCGAGGCGGTGACGCCCGAGCAGCGCAACGTGGGCAAGACCGTGAATTTCGCGACCATCTATGGGCAGGGCGCGACCGCGCTGGGACAGATCCTGGGGATTCCGCGCAAGGACGCCGTGCATTACATCGAGCAGTACTTCGCCTACTACGCAGGGGTGCGGCGCTGGCTCGACCGCACCATCGCCGATGCGCACGTGAACGGCTACGTGCTCACGCTGCTCGGCCGTCGCCGGTACATCCCTCTGCTGGCGAGTCGGAACGACACCGATCGATCGGCGGGTGAACGCATGGCGGCGAATACCCCTATTCAGGGATCGGCTGCGGATCTCTGCAAACTCGCGATGCTCTCGATCGATCGCGCGCTACCTACGACTGCCCCCGGCGCACGCATGCTCCTGCAAGTGCACGACGAGCTGGTCTTCGAGTGTCCCGAAGGGCAGGTCGATGCCCTCACAAAGCTGGTGACGGAGAAGATGGAACATCCGTGTCAGCTCACCGTGCCCTTGGTGGTGACGGTGGGTGTAGGCGGCAGCTGGGGTGAGGCCCATTGAGCGCCGAGCTCGTACCGATGTTGATCCTCCACGCCTTGCTGTGCTAGTAAGCGGTCGCGACGAAGGGAGGGCATGACGCTCGCCGGTCGCGCGGAGGCACCATGGAACGCGTTGGGATGGTCTTGGCTCGCTGGGGGTTGGGCGTGGTGGTAGTCGTCGCGGGGTGCGGCGGAGGAGAGCCAGACCCGGACGGATCCGTCGAGCGCGACGCGCCGTCGGGACGCGACGCGCCGTCGGGACGAGACACGCCGCGGCCGGTGAGCTGCATGGGGACGGCCACGTCTTGCGACCTGCTGAGCGGCGCGAGCTGTGCGGCCACCGACGGATGCTACCCGGACGGAGACTGCACGGGTGTGTCGCGCTCCTGCTCGTCGTACACGAGCTCGGGGGCTTGCTATGGGCAGCTCGGATGCTCGTGGTCGAGCTCGACGAGCCGCTGCTCCGGGAGCGCCTGGAGCTGCAGCACGACCTCGGCGGAGTCCAACTGTGACAGCATCGAGGGATGCTCGTGGCGCGACGGGTGCACCGGCTTCGCGAGCTGCATCCTGCAGGACACCGAGACGCAGTGCGCCGCTGTGCTGGGGTGTCGCTGGGAGTAGGCCTAGGCGGCGAAGGCCTTCTTCGCTGCCGCGATCGTGCGATCGATGATGGCGTCGTCGTGCGCGGCCGAGATGAACGCCGCTTCGAACTGCGCCGGAGGCCAGTGCACGCCCTCGGCTATCAGCGCTTGGTGCCAGCGGCCGAAGGCCTCTCGATCGCACGTGTCCGCGTCGGTCCACGAGCGCACTGGGCCCTCGCAGAAGAAGACGGTGACCATCGAGCCGACGCGCTGAATGCAGACCGTCCGACCCGCACTCGCCTCGCGAAGGCCCGCCTCGAGCTTGGCGGATTGGATCTCCAGGTTGTCGTGGAAACCCGCTTCGCGGAGCTTGCCCAGGGTGGCAATGCCCGCGCTGCAGGCCAGCGGGTTCCCGCTCAAGGTGCCGGCTTGGTACACCGGGCCGAGCGGCGAGATCTTCTCCATGATGTCCCGGCGTCCGCCGTAGACCCCGACCGGCAGTCCGCCGCCCACGATCTTGCCGAGGCACGTCAGGTCAGGAAGGATGCCGTAGCGCGCCTGGGCGCCGCCGAGCGCGACCCGAAAGCCGGTCATCACCTCGTCGAACACCAAGAGCGCGCCGTGCTCTTTGGTCAGCTCGCGCAGGCCCTCGAGGAAGCCGGGGTCGGGGGGCACCAAGCCCATGTTCCCGACGACGGGCTCCAAGATGAGCGCCGCGATCTCGGGACCCCGGGTCTCGAACAAGGCGCGCGCCGCGTCGAGATCGTTGTAGGGGAGCACCAGCGTGGTCGATGCGATGGCGGCCGGCACACCGGCGCTGGTGGGGACGCCGAAAGTCGCTAGACCGCTGCCCGCCTGGACCAACAGGTAGTCAGCGCCGCCGTGGTAGCAGCCCTCGAACTTCACCACCAGATCGCGCCCGGTGAAGCCACGTGCGACGCGCAGCGCGCCCATGACGGCCTCGGTGCCGCTCGAGGTCATGCGCAACATCTCGATCGAGGGGACCAGCTCGACGATGAGCTCGGCCATCTCGACCTCGAGGCGGCAGGGCGCGCCGAAGCTCGGGCTGCTCGCCATCGTGCTGCTCACCGCGGCGACTACCTCGGGGTGGGCGTGGCCCAAGATCATCGGGCCCCAGCTGCCGACGTAGTCGATGTACTCGCGCCCGTCCGCGCCCGTCAGGATGGCGCCCTTGGCGCTGTCGATGAAGATCGGCCCCCCACCCACGGCGCGGAAGGCGCGGACAGGCGAGTTCACCCCACCAGGAAGGAGCTGCTGGGCGCGCGCAAAGAGCTCCGCGGAGATGGGATCGGACATGGGCGCGAGGGTGCTTGGGAGCGCCCGTGGCGACAAGGACCAACTCGCCGAACTCGACCGGTCGACGCCCAAAGGAGGGCGCGGCACTGGAGCCAAGTTGACACCCAGGGCCCGCACCTCTTACTAAGGCAAGCAATGAGTGCGGCTCCCTTCGACCCCGCTAGCTTTTTCGAACTCGATCCCACGGCTGGTGAGGCGCGGGTGCGCGGGGGAGGGCGGGTGCTGATCCTGACCGACTCCGTCGTCGCGCCGCTGGTCTCCGCAGCCGTGCAGAACGGGGATCTCACGGCAGTGCGGCGCCTGGGCCGGCACATGGGGGAGATCATCCGCGCCGAGCTGCCCGAGGACGCCGAGACCCACGCGGCAGACGTCGTGTTCGGCCACGCCCGCTCGGTCATCTCCCTGTTCGGCTGGGGCGCGCTGGACGTCGAGCGCTGGGGCGATGCCATCGTCTTGCGTCTGGGCCACGGGCCGGCGCTCGATCCTGATCAGCTGGCGATGGCCGCGCTGCTCGGTGGTCTCACCAGCTCGCTCGCGCAGCGCGAGGTGGCCTGTGTTCCCCTGGATGTGAGCGGGGCGTTCCTCATGTGCGATCCCCACATCGCCGAAGAGGTCTGGGGCTGGTCGCGCGCGGGCCGCAGCATCGCCGAGATTGCCCAGGCGCTCGCGCCCGAAGGAGAAGCCTGATGCGAGTCGAGCAGCTCGAGGCGCTCCTCCACAAGATCGAGACGCGCCGGGTACCCGCGCCCGTGTCGCTCGAGACCTGGCTCACGGAGCGCGGCGCGAGCGTCGCCGAGTCTGAGCCCGAGTCGGTGATCGAGGTCGCCCCCGCGTCCGTCGAGCCCCGCCGTCCCCGGAACGCGACGCCGCTGGAGCAAGCGATCGCAGCAGCGCCTCAGCCCATCATGGCCGAGCGCGCTGTCGAGCCAGAGGTCGAGCCGGAGGAGGATGAGGTCGAGGTCATCGTCGACGACGACGGCGACATGGTCGACGTGAGCTCGGCCGACGCAGCGCTCGCTGCGCAGGAGACCGCGGCCCGCGCCGAGGCCGATCGGGTGCACGCTGATCGGGTCCAGGCTGAGGCCAGGGCGCAGGCGGAAGCCCGAGCGGCCGCGGAAGCGCGAGCCAAAGCCGATGCGGAGAGAGCCGCCGCGGAAGCGCGAGCACAGGCAGACGCGGATCGCGCGAGGGCCGAAGCCGAAGCGCGAGCGAAAGCGGACGCGGATCGTGCGAGAGCCCAAGCCGACGCGCGAGCGGACGCGGATCGTGCGAGAGCCGCCACGGAAGCGCGAGCACAGGCGGACGCGGATCGTGCGAGGGCCGAAGCCGATGCGCGGGCGGAAGCCGAGCGGGCGGCCCATGCAGCGCGCGCCGCCGAGACGGCCGCAGCCGCCGAAGCGACCGCGCGGGCGAGCGCCGCCCAAGGCGCCGAGCCGCTTCAGCTTCAGGCGCCCCGCGCCGCAACAGGGCCCATCGTCAGCACCGTCCCCAGCACTCCCCGCAGCTTCACCAGCCTGGTGGACCGCACGCTCGCGCTGCGTCCCCGTCGGTGAACAACCCCCAGGGCTGATGCCGCGCGCCGCGCCCAACGCGAGCACCACGACGTCTGTCGGCGGCGGGGTCGACGAGCAGCCTGAACGGCAGGTGCTCGTCGTCGCCGACGTCGGGAACACCCACACCGTGCTCGGGTTCTTCGAGGGCGCGGTGCTGATCCATCAAGCGCGCATCGAGTCGGCGCGCGGGCGCACCGAGGACGAGCTGCATATGCTCCTTCGGCGCATCGTCGCGCTCACCACGCGCGAGCGGCTGGCGGTGGTCGGCGCCGCGGTGGGCTCCGTGGTCCCGGTGCTCACCGAGCCCACCATCAAGGGCATGCGCGCGGCGTTCGGGGTGGAGCCGCTGCGCGTCGAGTCGTCGATGGATGTGGGGATGAAGGTGGTCTACGACGATCCCCGCACGCTCGGTGTCGACCGTTTCGCCAACGCGCTCGCGGGGTATGAGCGGGCCAAGGGCGCGGTCGTCATCGTGGACTTGGGCACCGCGACGAAGTTCGACTGTGTAGCGGCGGACGGAACGTTCCTGGGCGGCGCCATCGCCCCCGGGATGCGCATCGCCGCGGAAGCGCTGGCTTCGCGCGCCGCCAAGCTCGCGGGTGTGCCCCTGGTGCGTCCCAAGAAGGTGGTGGGGCGCACCACCGAGACCTCGATGCAGGCGGGGATCTTGATCGGCTGGGCCGCGATGGTGGACGGGATGGTGGAGCGGATGCGCGCCGAGCTCGGCCCAGCGATGGTGATCGCGACCGGAGGCCTCGCGCCGCTGGTGCAGCGGGACGCGGCGAGCATCGATCTGTTGGTGCCCGAGCTGACCCTCGAAGGCCTACGCATCGCGTACCAGCGATCGGTGGGAGTGCGCTGACGTGCTGCTCACCATCGACATCAGCAACACCCACACCGTGCTCGGGCTCTACCGAGGTACGGAGCTGGTGCACGACTTCCGGATCGAGTCCTCCAAGGGGCGCACGGCGGACGAGATGCTCGTGCTGCTCGTCAGCATGTTCGAGCTGCGTGGCGTGGCGCCGGCCGATGTGACCGCGTCGGTGCTGGCGTCGGTGGTGCCGCAGCTGACGGACCCGATGATCGCCGCCTGCGAGCACGCGTTCGGTCGGGCGCCGATGGTGGTCGGCCCGGGGACCAAGACGGGGATGCCCATCCTCTACGAGACCCCGCGCGAGGTGGGCGCCGACCGGATCGTCAATGCGCTAGCCGCCTTCGAGCGGGCCAAGGGCGGGGTCATCGTCGTCGACTTCGCCACCGCGACGACGTTCGATTGCATCTCGCCGAAGGGCGAGTACTTGGGCGGCGTCATCGTTCCTGGGATCCGCATCGGGGCCGAGGCGTTGTTCACCCGCGCGGCGTTGCTCTCGCGGGTGCCCATCGCGCTCCCGACCAAAGTGATCGGCACCAGTACCGAGCAGGCGATGCAGTCGGGCATCGTGCTGGGGTACGTGGGCCTGGTCGATGGGATGGTGCGCCGAATCAAAGAGGAGCTCGTGTTCCCCTGCCGGGTGTACGCGACAGGGAGCCTGGCCTCGCCCGTGGCCGAGGCGTGCGCGCGCATCGACGAGGTCTTGCCTGATCTCACGCTCGAGGGGCTGCGCTTGCTCTACGAGCGCAACAAGAGCTGAGCTTATCGTCGCCGGCGGCTGGGCTCAGTCGCTGTGGCGGTCCACCACCAGCCGGAAGCTGCGTGCGAAGTCGTCGACCTCGTCGGCGTCCAGCGTGCGGGCGCCCAGGTTGGTCACGACGATCACCACCTCGCGGGTCCCGGGCACGATGTCGATCGTCAGGTAGCTGTTCGGATCATCTCGGGTCGGCGCGAACGAGTGACCTGCGTCGCGGCCCGTCCCATCGATGCGCGCCGCACCCAGCGACCAGCGGACGCCGCGCTCGCCCTCCAGCCAGACGCGCAGGTAACTCGACTCGGTCGCCTCATCGATGGTCACGGTCGCGTAGGCGCTGCCATAGGGCTCGATCTCCAGCTCGCACGGCAGGGTCCGCGGCAAGCGGCTCCATCGGGTGATCGCGAACGCGCTCGGCGCTGCGTCCTCGGGCAACCGATTCAAGAACTGAAAGCGCGCGCTGCCCCGACGCGGTCCGGTGAAGTAGCGGGCGACGCCGAGCTCGCGCATCACCCGGAGCTGCTCGTCGTGCGCGCGCTCGAGCGCCATGCCCACCACCCACCAAAAGTCGGGCAGCGCGTGAGGGTCCCCCTCGTCGCGGGTCCACTGGCGCATCCCATTCCACACCGCCGGCAAGAACGTGCCGGCGTCGTGGTCGTGCCGCTCAGCGAGCGCGCCGAGGAACACGACGCCGCCTTCTCCCGAGTCGAGCTCGTGCGTCATGTAGCCCCGCTCGGGCGCGAGCTGTTGTGCGGTGACCAGCTCGTCCTGACAGCCCATGACGCCAGTGAAGCGCTCGGTGATCCAGACCGCGAACGCGCGTCGCACCGCGGGCGCCTCGGCGACGTCGGATCCCAACAGCGCGGCCTCCGCATAGGCCTGAAACGCGCAGGCGAAGATCCGGTCGTCGGGCACGATGCTGCCGAGCTGGGCGAACGTGCTCGCCGCGTCGGTGTCCGCGAGCATCCGCGGCTGATCGAGTTCGATGCTCAGCGCGCGCTCGATCGGTGCCCGCTCGGTGGGCACCCACGACGGCGCATCGCTGAACGTCGGCTGCGCTCGGAGGTAGAGATCGAACCCGTCGGTATCGCCCGCGCCACCGTCGCTCAACGCCGTGGGCCAGCCTTCGGACGGAAGCGCGAGTGCGGCGGCCTCGAGCCCCGCCAAGGCACTACGAACGCGCGCTTCGGAGACCTCGGGATCCGCCAGCACCGCGACTGGAAGCAAGAGCGAGCGCTCCAGCATCACGCTGCTCGTCGGTCGAGGGGTGCTGGCAGGGATTGGCGCGCGGGGCCCTCGCCAGTGCCCATCGGCTTCGACCGCGATGGTCGCCGCCCACTCATCGAGCCCGGCCCAGTGCGAAGACGGCGCGGTGGCAGCGGCCTCCTCCAGGACGTCCTGCGACTGGGCCACGCCCATCCGAAGGGCTATCCCGAGCGAGAAGCCCAGCGCGATCGCAATCCAACGAGACACCATTCGCGGCAAGCATAGGCGACACCTGGAACCCGCGCGGGTTCCCTTCGTCGTACCACTCTCTGGACCCCCTCAGAGGTCGGGGCAGTCGTCCACGCTCGCGATGATGTCGGTGTCTGGGCGCTGCGCCAGCTCGCAGGCCTCGGGGCCTAGCTCGAGCTCGCCGCGCGCCCGGTCGACCCAGCGCCAGCCGTCGGCGGGGATGCGCACGCCGTCGATCTCGACGAAGAACGTCGACTCATCGGCGGGGACCGACGGACTCACGAAGCCGCAGAGCGAGATGCTCGAGGTGATCACCTCCAGCGCGTCGCGCAGCTCGATGGCGGAGCGCACCGAGTAGAACGCGCGGTCGCCGGGCATGGTGATCTCGCGGGGCCTTCCCCCTGCCACCGCCATCGCGTCGAGCACCGAGGCAAAGTCGGGGCGCGTGGGGTCTTCGATCCCGATCACGAACACCGGCGCGCCCGATCCGGCGGCCATCGAGATGGTGGAGATCGTCCGACCTTCATCGAGGCACGAGTAGACGCCGACGTCGGGAATGAGGCACGCGTCGGGGGCGCTGGTGCAGGTGCAGCTGAACGGATCGATGCGGGGATCGGGGTTGCAGTTGGGGCCGCCGTCCGTGGCTAGCACGATGAAGCGGCGCGCGGAGTCGGCGCGGCGGAGCGCGGCCGAGGCCTCTGCGATGGCCACCGCAGTGGGCGTCCCACCCAGCGGCTCGGTCGCGTCGAAGATGCTGATGACCCGGCTCTCGCCCGTCGGCGAGATCGGGACATCGATGCCGCCGCTCGAGCGGCAGGCTTCTTCGGGCGGGACCAGCGGCATGCTCGGGTCGATGGGATCGGGATAGAACTTCGCGCCGACGTTCACCCGCACATCGAGCGTGGAGAAGGCGTCGCGCAGCGCGTCTCGAAGCACCCGCCAGCGCCACTCGTCCGGCGGTCGATCCTCGAGGCCATCCAACGTCAGGCGCATCGAGCCCGAGCGATCGATCACGAAGACCACGTCGGCGGTCGCTGGCGTGATGGGAAACTCACCGGGCAGACAGATGAGCGGCGCGTCCGGGCTGTCGGGGACGTCCATCATGGGCGGCGCGTCCATCGGCGCGTCGGGGACGGTGAGGCCGGTCTTGGCGCCGCACGACGGCACCACGAACAGCAGCGCCACAAGCGGCGAGAGGAGCGGTAGGGATCGTTTCATGTCGACTGCACTCCGTCTCGGTGCTCGCGCGCGTAGCGAACGTACAAAGTCGAGGCCTCGAGGATGCGCTCGTGCTCCTCGGCGGTGAGCTCGCGGATGGGCTTACAGGGTCGGCCGTGCGCCAGCACCCCCGGGGGGATCTTGGTGCGCGCGGTGACGAGCGAGCCCGCGCCGATCATCGAGCCGTCGCCTATCTCGACGTCGTCGAGCACGATGCTGCCCATCCCAACGAGCACTCGATTTCCCACGTGGCAGCCGTGGAGAATCACCGTGTGTCCGATGGTGCACTCGTCACCCACGATGCACTCGGCCCAGCCGCCGGTCGCGTGCAGCACGCTGTTGTCTTGGACAGAGGTCCGCTGGCCGATGCGGATCGGCATCACGTCGCCGCGCAGGACCGCGCCATACCAAATGGATGAGCCGGCGCCGACAGTGACCTGGCCAATCACGCTCGAGGTCGGCGCGATGAACGCGTCTGTATCGATCTGGGGACGGTGACCGAGGTAGGGGAACAGGCTCATCCGGCCTCACTGGCGGTCGACGGGTGAGAAGGAGCGGTGAGGCTAGGGCGGCGCGAGAGGATCACCCGTGAGAACGCGCCGACACTGCCACCCAGGGCATCGGCACAGAGGTCGATCAGATCAGGCGAGCGCCCGGGCACGAACGACTGGTGCACCTCATCGAGCAGGCCCCAAAGCACCGCGGTGTAGACCGCGAAGAGCCAGACCCGGGGCCTGGGGATCCAAGTCTCCGAAGGCCCGCGCTGCGCGAGCACGCCATGCGCGACGAGGAAAGCGAGCGTCGCGTAGGCCAAGAAGTGCGCGCCGCGGTCCCGAAACGGCAGCACGTGCACCGGGATGCCTGGGGCGCTGCTCGACGAGAGCATCCAGATCGCCGCCATCGTGAAGAGGGCCGGCGCCCAGGCCAGGGCTCGCGCTCTCATCGGAGCCGCCGGCAACCGCTTCATGAGACGCCGGGCTTCATGAGATGGTCCGCGACGCTGCGCCCAAGATGGGGAGTCGGAAGGCGCCGCGGGCTTTGATCGCGGGTGCTGCCTGCCGCATCGGCAGGGCATCGACCCCCACAGAAAGGGTGCCCACCAGGGAGTGGGCGTTGGCTTGCTGGATGCGCACGGGGAAGAGGTGGCCGGTCAGGTCACGATCCGTGGGGGCATCGAGGTGAACGATCTCGTGGCGCTGGGTGCGCCCTCGCCAGCGCTGGGTCCCCTCGGCGACCGTCTCGCTCGCGGGCACTTTGCTGTGGCCCTCGATGAGCACGGTCGCGTCGCTGCCCACGAGCGACTTCAGGTGCGCGCTCTGCTGTTCGGCGACCACAGCAAAGAGTCTCGCCAGGCGATCATCCTTCTGGGCCTCGGTCACATCGTCGCCCAGCTTCAGCGCGGGCGTGTGGGGGCGCGGTGAGTACTTGAACGCGAACGCCGCGGAGAAGCGCACCTCGCGCACCAAGGACAGCGTCTCTTCGAAGTCGTCTTCGGTCTCCCCGGGGAAGCCCACGATGAAGTCGCTGCTCAGCGTGAGCTCTTCGTTGCGGGCCGCGCGCACCGCGTCGCGTAGTGCGGTGATGCGCTGGACGTATTCATCACGGGTGTAGCGACGCAGCATGCGCTTGAGCATGCGGTTGGACCCCGACTGCACCGGCAAGTGCACGTGCGCGGGTAGTACGGACAGCTCGGCGTGCGCACAGATCAGATCGGGGGTCAGGTGTCGGGGATGCGGCGAGGTGTAGCGGAGGCGCGACAGCTCCGGGACCTCGCGTGCGATGCGGCGGAGCAGCTGTGCGAACTCCGACGCGGTGCCTTCGCCCGCGCCTTCACGCGGCTCGTACCAGGAGTTCACCGTCTGCCCCAGCAGGGTCACTTCCTTGGTGCCGCCCGCCACCATGCCCGCAATCTCCTGGATCACGTCGTCGGCGGCGCGGTAGCGCTCGGGGCCACGGGTGGTGGGCACGATGCAGAACGTGCAGCGCTCATCGCAGCCCTTCATCACGGTCACGAACGAGGTGAGCTCGCGCTCGGCGCGAGGCCTGGCGGTGAGGAAAGCGGGCGCCTCGAGATCGAAGACGGTGCGCGCGACGGGCGGTCCTCCGCCTTGGATGTGCTGCACCAGCGCAGGCAGCTCGCCGATGTTGTCGGGCCCAATCACCACATCGAGGTGCGGAGCGCGCTTGAGGAGCTTGTCGCCCTCCTGCTGGGCGACACACCCCGCCACCGCGACGACGAGCCCGGGGCGCTCTTCTTTGATCCCCCGCACCGTTCCGAGGACCGAGAGCAGCTTCTGCTCGGCTTTCTCCCGCACGCTGCAGGTGTTGAAGAGCACCAGATCCGCGAGCTGCACGTCGTCGGTGGCCTCCCAACCCGCGCCCTCGAGGACCTCCTCGATCCGACGCGAGTCGTGGACGTTCATCTGACAGCCAAAGGTCTGAACCACGTAGCGCACGAGCCGAAGGTGTAGCAGCGAAGCTAGCTCGCGCCCCGTCGCTCACTTCGGCAAGAACTTGCGTAAGTCGATCCGCGCCTGCTAAGAGCGGCGAGCTTCTAGCCGCTGAACACCGGTACCGTGGTTGATCCACGTCGCCGATGTCAGTCGCCCGAGGCCTGGTCCGACCAGCCGGAGCGGTCCCGATGACGCAGAGCCAGCTCGCCCTCTTCGACTCCCCTGCTTCTTCGAGCAGCCCGTCCTCCAACAGCCTTGCCTCCAGCACCCCCCATGGGCTGGCGGCGCCCGCGTCCTCGCAAGAGAGCGCGCCTTCCCCCAAGAACGTCCCTCCTCCGCCCAAGCCCCCTCGTGGTCGCGGTGGTACCGGAGAGCCGCCCCCGATGCAGCCCATTCAAGACGCCTCCCTCGCCGAAGAAACCAAGAAGCGATACCTGAGCTACGCGCTCTCGGTCGTCACCTCTCGCGCGCTTCCGGATGTGCGCGACGGCTTGAAGCCCGTCCAGCGCCGGATCCTCTACGGCATGCAGCGCGCCGGGGTGCGCGCCGACAGCAAGTACGTGAAGTGCGCCCGCGTCGTCGGTGACGTGATGGGTCAGTACCACCCGCACGGCGACAGCTCGATCTACGAGGCCCTCGCCCGGATGGCGCAGAGCTTCACGCTGCGGGTTCCGCTGATCGACGGTCAGGGCAACTTCGGCTCGCCCGACGGGGATGCGCCCGCGGCCATGCGCTACACCGAATGCCGCCTGAGCAAAGCCGCGATGGAGCTCCTCAGTGAGCTCGACCGGGGCACCGTCGATTTTCGGCCCAACTACGACGGCGACAAGCAGGAGCCCACCGTCCTGCCCGCGCGCTTCCCTCATCTCTTGGTGAACGGCAGCTCGGGCATCGCGGTCGGCATGGCCACCTCGATCCCGCCCCACAACCTGGGCGAGATCATCGACGCGACCATCTGCCTCATCGATGAGCCGGAGACCACGAGCAAGCAGCTCATGAAGTTCGTGAAAGGGCCCGACTTCCCGACCGGCGGTCAGGTCGTCTCGACGCGCGCCGAGCTCACCCAGGCCTACGAGACCGGCCAGGGATCGCTGAAGGTCCGCGGCACCCACAAGCTGGAAGAGCCTCTGAAAGGCAATCCGCTGATCATCATCACGTCGATCCCCTACGCCATCGAGCGCAAGACGGTGGTCGAGCGGATAGCCGACGTCATCATCGAGAAGAAGCTCCCCATCCTCTTGGATGTGCGCGACGAGAGCACCGATGAGACCCGCATCGTCATGGAGATCAAGAAGGGCGCCGACCCTCAGCTGGTCTTGGCGTACCTCTACAAGAACACCCCACTGCAGACGAACGTGCAGGTGAACCTCACGTGTCTCACGCCGATCCAGAGCGGCGGCGCCGAGGTGTGCATCCCGGAGCGGATGGAGCTCAAGACCATGCTCCAGCGCTGGCTGGAGTTCCGGATGCGCGTCGTGGTCCGCCGCCTCGAGTTCGATCTCGCCGAGCTCAACCGGCGCATCCACGTGCTCGAAGGCTTCATCACGATCTTCGATGCGCTCGATGAGACCATCCGCATCATCCGCCGGTCCCAGGGCCGAAAAGACGCGGCCGAGAAGCTCATGAAGCGCTTCGAGCTGAGCCAAGAGCAGGTCGACGCGATCCTCGAGTTGCGCCTGTACCGGCTGGCCCAGCTGGAGATCCAGGTCATCCGCGAGGAGCTCGCCACCAAGCAGAAGGAAGCCAACCGCCTGGGGCAGCTCCTCAAGAGCGAGGGCGCGCGCTGGAAGATGATCAAGGCCGAGCTGCTCGAGCTCAAGACCACCTATGCCGAGCGCCGCTCCACCAAGGTCGCCAGCGTCGAAGAGCCCGAGTTCTCCCAAGAGGCGTTCATCATCGATGAGGACGCGTTCGTGCTCCTCTCGGCTCAAGGCTGGATCAAGCGCCAAGGCTCGGTGAAGGACCTGGGCGCGACCCGGACCCGCGAGGGCGACTCGATCATGGAGGTCGCGGCCGGCTCGACCCGAGCGGTGGTCGCGCTCTTCAGCTCGGCGGGAGCTTGTTATGTGACCCGCATCGTCGATATCCCTGCATCGACGGGCTACGGCAGCCCGGTTCAGACGCTCTTCAAGATGGCGGACGGCGAGCGCATCGTGCGGATGATGTCCTTCGATCCCCGGATGCTGGATGTGCCCGCGGCCGTCGAGAATGACGGGCCGTTGCTGGGAGGTGGCGAGCCCGAGGGCCCGCACGCGCTGCTCGCCACCAAGGCGGGGCAGTGCTTCCGCTTCTCCCTTCGAGGGCACCGTGAGCCCAGCACCCGCGCGGGTCGCAAGTACGCCCGCCTCACCGAGATGCCCGGCGACGAAGTCATCTATGTCGAGCAGTGTGGCGGCGACGAGAAGCTCGCGGCCGCCACCGTCCAAGGTCACGCGCTGTTGTGCATGGTCAGCGACGTTCCGGTGCTCGCGGGCGCAGGGAAGGGCGTGCGCTTGATCAAGATCGACGAGAAAGACGACGGAGTGCTGGGCGCGCGGTTGATGCGCGACTCCACCGATGTGCTGGTCGTCGAGCACGAGAACGGAAAGACGTTCGACGTCACCGTCTGGAAGGACGTGGTCTCCCGCGGCGGCAAGGGCACCCCGCTCTTCAAGCGCGGCGTCGCCACCAACGTTCACGAGCGCGAGCCCACCGTGCCCGTCTTGCCCCCGAAGGAGGGCGCATGAGCAGCATCAAGCCTCCGGCCAAAAATCAGGGCAAGTACGACGCAGCGCAGATCGACGTCCTCGAGGGCCTCGAGCCAGTGCGCAAGCGGCCGGCGATGTACATCGGCGACACCGACGTCGTCGGCTACCACCACCTGCTCTGGGAGATCGTCGACAACTCGGTGGACGAGGCGATCAACGGCCACGCCAGCCGCATCGAGGTCACCCTCGACAAGGACGGCAAAGGCGCGAGCGTCACCGACGATGGGCGGGGCATCCCCGTCGATATCCATCCCAAGCACAAGAAGACCGCCCTCGAGCTGGTCCTCACCGTGCTGCACGCCGGCGGCAAGTTCGCGGGCCAGAACTACCAGGTCTCGGGAGGTCTTCACGGCGTCGGCGCCAGCGTGGTCAACGCGCTCAGCGAGTCGCTCACTGCGACCGTCCGGCGTGAAGGCATCGAGTACATGCAGAGCTTCGTGCGCGGCGCGCCGCAAGCGAAGCTCAAGAAGGTGGGGCCCACGCGCAAGAAGGGCATGACGCTCGCCTTCCGTCCCGACCCAGAGATCTTCGGCAAGAAGGGCCACTTCGACGTCGAACGGATCCGAGAGCGCCTCGAAGCCAAGAGCTACCTGCACCGAGGTCTCGTCGTCGTCCTCAAGGATGAGGCGAGCGGACAGAAGTGGGAGTTCCACCACCCGGGCGGCATCGCCGAGTACCTGCGCAAGCTGGTCACCGAGCGCGGCAAGCCGATGATCCACGCCAGCGCCTTCACCCTCGATCGCGAGGACGATCCCCGCATCGAAGTAGCGCTCGCATGGACCGAGGCGCCCGACGAGAAGATCCTCAGCTACGCCAACGGCATCCCCACGGGCAGCGGCGGCACCCACGAGAACGGCCTCAAGTCCGCGCTCGGCAAAGCGGTGCGGGCCTTCATGACCTCCAAGAAGATCGAGCCCAAGGGGGTGACGATCACGGCCGAGGACATCCGCGAGGGATTGGTCGCGCTGGTCAGCGTGTACGTGCGCGAGCCCCAATTTCAGGGGCAGACCAAGGATCGCCTCAACAACCCCGAGGTGACGGCGCAGGTCGAAAACGTCGTGCGCACCGCGGTGGAGCAGTGGTTCCTCGACAACGCCACCATGGGCGAGGCCATCATCGGCCGCATCGTGATCGCGGCCCGCGCTCGCGAGGCCAGTCGCGCTGCGAGCCAGCAGGTCTCGCGCAAGACCGCGGTCAGCCACCGCTTGAACTTGCCGGGCAAGCTCGCCGACTGCGCCAGCACCGATCCCGGGACCAGCGAGCTCTTCCTGGTCGAGGGCGACTCGGCTGGTGGCTCGGCCAAGACCGGGCGCGATCGCAAGACCCAGGCGATCCTCGCGCTGCGAGGCAAGGTGCTCAACGCCGAGCGCGCGAACTTCGCGATGGTCACCCAGAACAAGGAGCTCCAGGACATCGTCTCGGCGCTCGGCTGCGGGATGGGCAAGGACTTCGACGCGAGCAAGCTGCGCTACGGCAAGGTCTTCCTCTTGATGGACGCCGACAGCGACGGTCATCACATCGCGACGCTGCTCCTGACCTTCTTCTACCGTCTGTTGCCCGGCCTCATCCGCGGCGGTCACGTGTACTTGGCCCAGCCGCCACTCTTCAAGATCAGCGCCGGGAAAGAGACCCACTGGGCGCTCGACGAGGAAGAGCGCGCCCGGATCGAGAGGGACCTGCCCAAGAACGTCAAACCCACGGTCACCCGCTTCAAGGGCCTGGGCGAGATGAACCCCGATCAGCTCAAGAGCACCACCCTCGATCCCAAGAAGCGTCGGCCTCTGCGGGTGATGATCGACGAGGAGCTCGAGACCGATCGGGTGCTCAACGATCTGATGGGCAAGGATCCCAGCGCGCGCTTCCGCTTCATAATGGAGCACGCCCCCAAGGCCGACGCCGACACGCTCGATCTCTGATCGCGCCACTCTGTGTCAACGCCCGTGATTCTGGTGATCCATCGTTGACGGCGCCGGGCGCGGGTGTCGTGAGCACCGCTGTCGCCCCGCTGCGAGACGCTAGGATTCCGCTGCGGCACGGGGCATGCTGAGGCCGCCACCGCGCGCTCGGCCCGAGCCGCCAAGGAGACCCCTCATGTTCACCTGCTCTGCTTGCTCCAGCTTTGTCCCTGCCAAGCAATCCGCGTGTCCCGCCTGTCGCGCGCAGTTCACCCGTTCGACGACCACGAAGGTGGTGAGCGGCGTGCTCGCGCTCGCGGGTGGCTCGGTATTCGCGATGACCCTCACCGCTTGCTACGGCTCGATCAACGAGCCCATCTACGACGACACCGGTGCGAGCGGCGACACCTCCGCTTGTACGGACGACGACGCGGACGGCTACTGCACCCCGGACGATTGCGACGACACCAACGCCGCCATCTTCACTGGCGCACCCGACATGGCCGGTGACGGCATCGACTCGGACTGCGGCGGCACCGACGGTCCCGACGCATGAACGCCATGCGACACGAGTTCGACTCGTGAGTGGGCTCTCCCGACGGCGCCTGGATGTGGTGAACACCACGGCGCATCCCCGCTACGTCGTCTGGGAACTCACGCTGCGCTGCGACCACGCGTGCACCCACTGTGGTTCACGTGCGGGCGTGGCGCGGGAGACCGAGCTCAGCACGGAGCAGGCGCTGGGCGTGGTCGCCGAGCTCGCCGCCATGGGCACCCAGGAGTTGGTGCTCATCGGCGGCGAGGCCTATCTGCATGAGGGATTCCTTTCGATCATCGAGGCACTTCGCTCGCACGGCATCACTCCGGTGATGACCACCGGCGGGCGGGGGATTGATCTTTCGCTTGCACAGCAGATGCACGCCGCCGGCATGCAGCGGGTCTCGGTGAGCATCGATGGCCTAGCGGCGATCCACGATCGCATGCGCGCCCGAAAGGGCAGCTTCGAAGGGACGCTGCAAGCGCTCGCCGCGATCCGCCAGGCGGGCATGGTGGCGCAGGCCAACACCAACCTGAACCGGCTCAACATTGGGGATCTCGAGGGCCTCTACGAGGTGCTGCTCGCGAACGGCGTACGCGGCTGGCAGGTCCAGCTCACCTCGCCGCTCGGCCGCGCCGCCGATCGACCCGACATGCTGTTTCAGCCCTTCGATCTCCTCGACGTCCTGCCCCGCGTCGCCGCGCTGAAGGAGCGGGGATTTCGCGATGGGATGATGATCATGCCGGGCAATAACCTGGGCTACTTCGGTCCAGAAGAAGCGCTGCTCCGCACCCCGGTGAAGGGCGGCAGCGATCATTTTCAGGGATGCCAAGCGGGGCGCTTCGTGATGGGCATCGAGAGCGACGGAGCGGTGAAGGGGTGTCCCTCGCTTCAGACTCAGCACTACGTGGGCGGTTACGCGAGCACGACGCCCATCGCCGATATCTGGAACGACGCGAGTGAACTCGCGTTCGCGCGTGCTCGCACGGTCGAAGAAGATCTCTGGGGCTTTTGCCAGCAGTGCCCGTATGCGGAGACCTGCATGGGCGGATGCTCGTTCACCGCGCACGGCTTCTTCGGTCGTGCGGGCAACAACCCGTATTGCCACTTTCGCGCCGCAGATCACCAGCGGCGCGGACTTCGCGAGCGCTTGATCGCGACCGACGCCGCGAGCGGTCGACCGTTCGATCACGGCCTCTTCGAGATCGTCGTCGAGCCCTTCGATGCGCCGCTGGAGCGCGCCCCCGCAGGCGAACCTTCGCTCGCCAAGATCGGCCGCAAACCCAAGCGTATGGACCCCGAGCGCGCGGGCGCCTGACCCCTCGCAACATGCTCGACGACGAGCGCGGACGCGCTATCTCCCGCAGATGACGAAGTCGCTTTGGGTCGGGATCGGAGTCGTGTGTGTGCTCGCGGGGTGCGAGAGCCAGGTGTGCACACCGGGAACCTCCGTCGCGTGTGTCGGGGCCGGCGGATGCGCGGGGGGACAGGTTTGCCTCGCGGACGGCACTGGTTACGGAGCCTGTGACTGCGGCGGGATGACCGACGCGGGCACCGATACCGGCACGGATCCGGACGGGGGCGTGACCGACGTCCCGATGACGGACGCTCCGATGACCGACGCGCCGGTCGCGTGCGACCCCATCACCCAGGCGGGCTGCGCCAGTGGCGAGCGCTGCGCGTACGTGCCCTCGACGATGATGCGCGAGTGCGTGGCGGGTGCGGGCATCGCGGTGGGTGCGGCCTGTGAGCCGCCCGCCGACCGGGCCGCGGAGGCGTGCGCCGCTGGCGCGCGCTGCATCGACGGACGCTGCGCGACGCTCTGCCTCGTTGCGGGCGACAGCCGCTGCGCGAGCACCGAGGCATGCGTCGCGTACGTCGAGATCGTGGGTGCGGACCGGGACGACGTCGGGGCGTGCCAGCTCTCGTGCGATCTCGTGACTCAGCTGCGTGGGGACGGCACGAGCTGCCCCGCGCGTCAGGCCTGCTACGGCGGATTCAGGCCGGACACCACGACGCTCGTTTGCGGGCCCAGTACCGCGACGCGCATGCACGGGGACGAGGTGACCGGCACCGTGTACACGAACTCCTGTGCCGCAGGCCACATGGTGTTGAACGATGCCTCGGGGACCCCCCGCTGCGCGGCGTTTTGTCGGCCCGCGGAGACGTCGACCGCGTCGCCCAGCATGGCATCGGGGGTCGCACCGTACGGGTGCACCGGGGCCGCAGCTGGGAACGACTGCGTGTATTTGTGGTCTCGCATCGCGATGAGCCCGCCCGACGCTCGTCTCGCGGACGTCGGCGTCTGCTTCGATCGCACCGGCCGAATGCTCGACGACGACGGCGACGGAACCCCAGAGACCCCGTGGCCTAGCTGTGCCACCCGCAGCAACGTCGATGGTCCCGACGCGGACGACATCCCCGAGCACACCGAGCTCGGCTGCGCGCCGTTCCCGGGCTGACGGGAATCGGCGGCGCTGGGATGGCCGTTCGGTCCCCATGCGAACCTGGCTGCTCCTCGGACTCACCGCGTGCATCGGCTGCGGCGGTGCCCCCATGGCGCAGAGCACGCGTGTGCCTTCGGTCGCCGCCATCGAGGTGACCGCCGCCGACGCCGACGCCGCGATGTTGGGCCTCGGTGCCAGCGTCGATCCATCGCAGGGCGTGCTCGTGTTGGCACGGCTCGAGGATCCCAGCGACGGCGAGGCGCCCCCGATGCTCACCAGCGGCTTGCGCTGTGCACGCCAAGACATCGACGCGCTCGGTGCGTCGCTGTCCGACTATTTGAGCCTGCGCCGCTCGCTGGACCAGCCCGCGGTCTGGCGCTGCGCGGGCGACCGCTGTGAGCTGTCTGGGGCGGTGGAGTTCGATCCCACCCGGGTCCTTCGGTTCGCGCGCGACGCCCGCGGCGAGCTGGTGGTGATCGGCGTCGACTTCTTCGGGGATGCCGCCTCCAGTTCCGAGTATGTCGACGGCCTGCGCGCAGAGATCGAGTCGGCGCATCGAGCCCCTCGCGCGCCGTGCCCTTGATCCCGATGAGGCCCCGCCACGTGCACCCCCGCCACTGGTTGCATGGAGCCGTTCAACGCTGGTTCGCTCACCAACGTCGACGCGTGCGGGACCAGCCCGGGGTATGTGCGTGGCGCCCTGCCCGAGCCCTGCCTTTGCGACAATGCCTCGGACCCTCCCGATCTTGCGGCGGACGGCGACATCGACGGGTGGCGGAACGTCGCTGGGTGGGCCCGCGTGCTCAGCTGGTGGCGGCGTGGCGGGCGACCAAGGTCGGGTGCAGCGTTTCGTCCCGTAGGGATTGCTAGCGCGTGGTGATCACTTTCGCCTCGTGGTCGAGGAGCCACTTCTTGCGCTCGACGCCGGCGGCGTAGCCGGTGAGGGAACCGTCGGCGCTGATCACTCGGTGACAGGGGATGACGATCCCGATGCGGTTCTGTCCGTTCGCCGCACCGACCGCGCGTGACGCGCTCGGCTGGCCCACGGCCTTGGCGAGCGCGCCATACGAGCAGGTGCGCCCCAGCGGGATCTGCTGCAGCGCCGCCCACACCTTGGATTGAAACGCGGTGCCGTTCGGCGCGAGCGGCAGATCGAACGTGGTGCGCTCGCCCGCGAAGTACGCGTCGAGTTGAGCGCGCGCGCGATCGACCACGGGTTGATCCTCGGCGCGGGTGACGGGCACATCCGATGGATCGAACCAGATCGAGACCAGGTGTCCGTGGCGCGCGGTGATGGCGATGGGACCGAGCGGGGAAGGGTAGAGCGTCATGTCGGGGATCTCGGGTGACGTGTGGGGGAGGGGAGCGAGTGCCACAGATGCAGCACCGCATAGGCGCGGTAGGGCCGGAACTGCTCGCCGCGGACGGCGGCATCGTGCTCGCTGATGGCCGCTGCGTCCCCGACGGCGAGCGCCTTGCGGACGCCGAGGTCACCCGCGACGAACGCGTCGGGCCAGCGCAGCGCGCGCATCGCGATGTAGCTCGCGGTCCAGGGTCCGATGCCCGGTTGTGCGAGCAGGAGCGAGACGGTCTCGTCCATCGCTTGGGGGTGCACCAGCGGGGCATCGAGCACGATGGCTCCGTCGGCGACTCGAGCCGCGAGGTTCTGTATCGCCGCGGCGCGCGCGCCCGGAAGGCCTATCGAGGCGAGCTCGTGCAGGCTCGTCGTGGCGATCCGCTGCGCGCTGGGAAACGAGCGGTGCAGCGCGTCGTTCGTCTCGTGCGTTTCGCCGAAGCGCTCGAGGAGACGCCCCGCGAGCGTGGTGGCGCCCACCACCGACACCTGCTGACCGAGGATCGCGCGCACGGCGAGCTCGAACCCATCGAACGCGCCGGGCACCCGCAGACCCGGAGTTCGTCTCACCAGGTGCCCGAGCGATGACGCGAGCGCGGCGCCGATCGCGGTGGGCTGCGCGTCGAGATCGAAGAGCGCGCGCAATCGCGGCACCAGCGTCCGAACGCTCCGCGAGAGACGCGTGGGGATCTCCGCCAGGAGCACGTTGCGCTCGAGATCACAGCGGACCTCGATGACCCCGGCGGCCTCGCCCTCGACGACGAGCCTACGCCAGGTGTTCGCTTCGACACGCTCGAGGCCCGGGATCGCGCGCCGCGCGAGATAGCCCAGCAGCGCGTCCCACGCGAGCGGCGGTCGAAAAGGCAGACGCAGCGTGAGCGAGCTCGAAGCTGACGCCGCAGTCGAACGGCCCAGACGCCGCGGAGGACCACCGAAGCGCTTCTTGAACGCGTCGTTGAACCGCCGGATCGAGCTGAAGCCCGAGGCGAACGCTATCTCCGACATGCCCAGGTCGCTGTCGGTCAGCAAGCGCTTGGCGGTCGCGAGCCGGTAGGACGCCGCGAGATCCATCGGGCCGACACCGAGCTCCTTCTCGAGCACCCGGCGCAGGTGGCGCGAGCTGACGGCGAGATCGGCCGCGAGCGACTCGAGGGATCCTTCACCGTCCAGCGCCCCGCGCTCGATCCGGGCGCTCGCCTCGGACGCGAGCCGGCTGACCCTGTCGATGGACGCGTACCCAGGCGCGAGCTCGGGGCGACAGCGAAAGCAGGCTCGGAACCCCGCCGCCTCGGCGAGCGCGGCACTCGCGTGAAACGTGCAGCGCGATGACCCCGGCGTGCGCGCGGGACAGATGGGACGGCAGTACACACCGGTCGTCGTGACCCCCACGAAGAAGAGGCCGTCGAAGCGACGGTCGCGGGCCAACAGCACCTTGTAGGCGCGCTCGTGCGTGAGCTGCATCCCCCCGAACTAGCGTGCGGGTGGGAGGGGCGCTGGCCATTTTCGGACCTGGAAGCGAGATCGGGATCAGAGCTCCAGCGCCATGCCCATCTCGACGACGCGGTCGGGTGGGAGCTTGAAGAAGTCCGTCGCAGGTCGCGCGTTCCGCGACAGGTACGAGAAGAGGATCTTGCGCCAGTACGCCAGACCGGGGTTCCTCGTCAGCACGAGCTTCTCGCGCCCGAGGTAGAAGCTCGTCGCGTCCGCGCGGGTGCGCAGGCCCGCCGCGTCACATGCCCGCAGGATGTCCGTGACCTTGGCGGACTGCATGAAGCCGTAGTGCGCTGTGACGCGGAAGAAGCCCTCGCGCAGGGTCTCGACGGTGACCCGGTTCGCGCGCGCCACGAACGGGACCTCGTCCGTCACGATGCTCAGCAGCACCACCTGCTCGTGCAGCACCTGGTTGTGCTTGAAGTGGTGCAAGAGCACGGGCGGGGTGCCGCTGTGCGCCGAGGTCATGAAGACCGCGGTCCCCTTCACCCGCACCGGGTGCGTGCGATCGATCTGGTCCAGGAACTGATCGAGCGGGCTGCTTCGGTCGCGCATGAACTTCGCGACCCGCTCCCGTCCCAGCTTCCACGTCGTCATGACGGCGAGGATGCAGGCCGCGATCGTCAGGGGGATCCAGCCGCCGCTGCCAATCTTGCGGATGTTCGCGAAGAGGAACGCGAGATCCGAGAGCAGGAACACCAGGCAGATGGCGCCCGCACGGAAGTCACCCCACCAGCGGCGCGCCAACACGAAGAAGAGGATCGTGGTGATCAGCATCGTCACCGTCACCGCGATTCCGTACGCGGCGACCATGTTGCTCGAGCTCTGCAGCGCCGCGACCAGGCACATGCAGCCGACCGCGATCATCCAATTCACCTCGGGCAGGTAGATTTGGCCCTCCGCTTCGCTCGAGGTGTGGCGGATCTCGAGGCGCGGCAGGAACCCGAGCTGGATTGCCTGGCGGGTGATCGAGAACGCGCCGCTGATCAGCGCCTGCGATGCGACCACCGTCGACATCGTCGCGAGGATCACCAGGGGAATTCGCAGACCAGAGTCGCCGACCAGCCCGAAGAACGCGTCTTCGGCGACCTCGGGGTGCGAGAGGATCAGCGCCCCCTGACCGAAGTAGTTCACCAGGAGCGAGGGGAACACCACGAACATCCAGGCGCGCGAGATGGGCTTTCGTCCGAAGTGGCCCATGTCCGCGTAGAGCGATTCGCCGCCGGTCACACAGAGCACCACGCTCCCGAGGACGAAGAAGCCGGTGAGGCCGTTGTGCCAGAAGAACTGCGCCGCGTAGCTCGGGGAGACCGCGAGCAGGACACGGGGGTTCTGTCCTATCCAGTACGCGCCCATCGCGAAGAGCACGGAGAACCAGACGACCATCACCGGGCCGAACACGAAGCCCACCTGGGCCGTACCCCGGCGCTGCGCCGCGAACAGGAAGAACAAGATCACCAAGCTCGCAGGCACCACGAAGCGCTCGATGCCGATCCCCTCGAGCTGGCGAATACCCGTGACCCCCTCGACCGCCGAGACGACGGACACTGCGGGGGTCAGCACACCATCGGCATACAAGAGGCATGCGCCGCACATCCCGACCAGCGCGAGGGTGGGGATACGCCCGGGGCTGCCGCGACGGGGTAGCACCAGCGCGAGCAGCGCCAGGATCCCGCCCTCACCGTGGTTGTCTGCGCGGGTCAGGAAGATCACGTACTTCAGGGTTACGATCAGCGTCAGCGCCCAGAAGAACAGCGAGAGCAGGCCGAGCACGTTGCCCTCAGTCGGGTGGATCCCCGTGGACTCGTGGAAGCACTCCCTGAGCGCATAGAGCGGCGAGGTCCCGATGTCGCCGTACACGACCCCGATCGCCCCGACCAAGAGGCCGAGCGACGTCCCCTGGTGGTGGTGGCCGTCCTGGGCGTCCTTGCGCTTGGCGGCGCGGCCCTGCGCGTCCTTCGGGCCCTTCTCGCCCGAGACGGCCGCTCCCTCGAACGAGTCACTGTCCGTGCCCTCGGCGTGGGACGTCGTGGCGCTCGCGTCGTCGGGGGTGGTCTCCGCTGCGCCATCTCCAGGACTCTCGACCGCCGTCTGCCCCGTGTTGTCGCTCGCGCCCGCCGGGACCGGCTCGGCCGCCCGTACCGGGGCAGGCGAGCCCTCGGCCGCCGTTTGCTCGCCTTCGGATGGAGGTCGGCGCTTCTTGCCGCCCTTCTTGGGAGGGGCGGAGCCGTCGGTAGTCGCCATGGCGCGCCCCTCTACCCCCCGTCGCTCAGCGGTGCAACGGAGGGCTCTCCCGTTGCGCCGCTACGGGCCGAATGCTAGCCGCGGCGCGTGGATCACGTGCTCGGCTTGTTCTCTTGGCTCTTGGGTCTGCTCCGAGATCCCGGTCCCGTCATCGAGCAGGGTGGGCTGCCCGCGCTGGCGCTGATCATCTTCCTCGAGACTGGTGCCCTGGTCTTCTTCCTACCGGGCGACTCGCTCCTGGTGGTCGCGGGGCTCTACGCCTCGGACGGCATCGTCGACATCTGGGCGCTCAACCTCGTCTTGCCCCTCTGCGCCATCGCAGGGGACGCGACCTCGTACTGGATAGGCCAGCGAGCTGGTCCGGCGATCTTCAGCCGCCCCAAGTCGCTCCTCTTCAATCCCGAGCACGTCATCGCGGCGCGCGACTTCTACGAGAAGCACGGCGGCAAGGCGATCATCATCGCCCGCTTCATGCCCGTGGTCCGCACCTTCGTCCCGGTGGTCGCCGGCATCGCGGGCATGCCGTACCGCCGCTTCGTGACCTACAACATCATCGGTGGCTTCGCCTGGGTCCTCTCGATGACGCTGATGGGGTATTTCCTCGGCGAGTTCGACATCGTGCGGCGGCATCTCGAGAAGGTGATCATCCTCGTCGTGTTCATCTCCGTGCTCCCTGGGGTCATCGCCTGGCTCCGTGCGCGGGCGCAGAAGAAGAAGGACCCGGCCGCGGCATGAGTACCCGACCGCATCCGTCGATCACTCGCTCGGCCGGGCTCGGTGCGCTGTTCGCCGTGGCGCTCGGCACGCTGCTCTTGCCCACTGCGTCGTTCGCCCAGTCGACCTGCGTGCTCCTCCCTCACGCGTCGGCGGACGTGCCCGCTGCCACCTGGCAAGAGGTCGATCGCGCGGTGGCCGAGGCCCTGCGTACCCGCGGCGTCATCGTGCTGTCCGCCCGCGACGCCCAGCTTCGGATGATGGGGCAGCCGATGGAGGACTGTGGCGCCATCGAGTGTGCGCCGGATGTGAACCGCTTCTTGGGGACCGCGTTCGCGGTGTTGACCGAGGTCACCTGGCTCCGAGGGCGCCCGACGGCGGTGAACGTGGTGCTCATCGGCCTCGCGTCCGATCACGCAGCGGGCGGGCAAGCGAGCGTCGCGCGCGGCAGCGAGCTCGAGGACGCGACCATGACCGCGTTCGGCATCGCGTGGGATCGGTGGGAGGCCGACCGTCAAGGCCAGCTGCTCGTCGAGAGCACGCCCCCCGGGGCGTTCGTCGAGCTCGACGGGACCTCGGTCGGTCGGGCCCCGATTCGACGCTTGGTGACGACCGGCGTCCACACCGTGCACCTCGCTCTCGAAGGGTACGTGTCCGAGACGCGCGAGATCACCATCGACCGCCACGAGGAGCGGACGCTGTCGGTCACCCTCGCTCCGACCGAGATCACCGCGGCCCAAGCAGGTCCGGGCGACGGAGGGTCGGAAGGGGAGGCGCCGTCCACCGGAGTCCTCACTACCGTCGATCAGCCCCACTGGGCGAACTGGGTGCTGGGAGGTGGTCTGCTCGTGGCTTCCGTCGGCCTCGCCATCGAGCCAATCTACGCGGCCAGCATTGCGGGACAGCGGACTCCTACCGGCGAGTTCTACGCCTTTGGTGCACAGGAGGGGATCCTCACCGGGCTCAGCGCGGCGTGTCTGATCGGCGGCATCGTCGTGCTGGCGGTGCAGCCCTTTCGAGAGACCGTCACCATCGCGCCGGGCCTCGGATCGCTCCGTATCCACGGCACGTTCTAGATCCACGGCACGTTCTAGATCCACGGCACGTTCTAGGGATCCACGGCAGCTGCCAGTCGCGCGTTCTCGTCTGACGGAATCACGAGGACGGAATGACGAAGCGCGAGGCGTTGGACGCCTCGCGCTTTCGTTTTGGCCCGCCGAAGCGGAACCTCTCACTCACTTGGAAGGGAAGTACTCACTTGGAAGGGAAGTACTCACTTGGAAGGGAAGTACTCACTTGGAAGGGAAGTACT
>Ga0105047_10002109_pt1 | contig 35575 bp, 27 predicted proteins | sample MAT04_FD_78384 | JGI IMG/M metagenome (GOLD analysis project Ga0105047, IMG submission 78384) | Freshwater microbial communities from Lake Fryxell liftoff mats and glacier meltwater in Antarctica - MAT-04 (megahit assembly) | ecosystem: Environmental > Aquatic > Freshwater > Ice > Liftoff... | reverse complement strand
GGGGGGGCCCCGGCTGGTGGGGGGGGGGGGGGGGGGGGTTGGGGTGAGGGGGGGGTGGGATGGAGGGGGGGGGGGGGAGGGGTGGATCAGAGGTCGAGGGCGACGTCGCCGACGGCGGTCGAGATGCAGAGCTGCACGTGAGTGCCGGGCTCGCTCAGCTGGCCGGTGCGCACGTCGCGGGTACAGCCCGACAGCAGCTTGGTGGAGCAGGTGTGGCAGACACCCTGACGGCAGCCGAACGGGGCGAGCACGCCGGCGTCCTCGGCCACTTCGAGCAGGGTGCGGTCGGGCGACGCCGATTCGGTGACGATCGACGACCGGGTGAACGTCGCTGCGCCGGGGCCGTCGTCGACGGCGGACTGCTGGGGCCTGGTGGTGAGCGCCGAGGTGAAACGCTCGACGTGGAGGCGGTCGAGCAGGTGGTGCTCGGCCCAATGATTCGTGGCGAACTCGATGAGTCCGATCGGGCCGCAGATGTAGGCCTCGCGGCCGCGCCAGTCGGGGCAGTGCCGCTCCAGCGATTCGGCATCGAGGTGGGTCAGGTGGGTCAGCGCGGCGTCGTTGCCGGGCACCCGGGTGTGGACGATCTCGACGTCGAGCCAGTCGTGGCGGGCGGCGAGCGTGGTGAGCTCGTCGCGGAACATGGTGCGCTCGGGGGTGGGGGCGTAGTGGACGAGGCGGACCGAGGCGGCGTGACCGCGGCCGGGGCGTTCGCTGCGCTCGGCGAGGGTGCGGATCATGCCCATGAGTGGGGTGATGCCGCTGCCGCCCGAGACGAAGAGGAGTTGGGTGGGGGCGGTTCCCCGCAGTCCGGCGGGAAGGGTGAAGTCGCCGGCGGCCTCGCTGAGGAACAGCAGGTCGCCGGGCTTGGCGGCACTGGTGAGGTGCGCCGAGACCAGGCCGTCCTCGACCCGCTGCACGGCGATCTCGAGGCGGCGCGACGCTCGGTCGTTGCGTGATCGGTCCGAGCGCGAGGCGGGCCGGGGGACCGACGTGAGGGAGTAGCAACGGTGGTGGCGAACTCCGTTGACTTCGACGCCGACGGTGACGAACTGCCCGGCTTCGTGCCCGGTCCAGGCCCCGTTGGTGCGAATGGTGATCGCCACGGCCGATTCCGACACCGGGGTGACGGTCTCGATGACGCCTCGGAGCTCACTGGTCCACAGCGGATTGATCATCGTGAGATAGGGGGAAGAGATCATAACAGTAGATACTGATCGTAACAGTGACCGCTGTCAATAGATATTGACAGCAAATTATGTCAGGATTCTCGGATGGCGAAGCGATCCAACAGCTCAGCGAACGATCCGACAGACTCGGTGCGGGCCTCCGGGGCCGGCGCTGGTGAGACGGCCGATGCGACGGCGGATGCGACGGCGGCGGGAGTGGGCCCCGAGGACGGCGGCCCCCTCATGACCATCGAGGAACTCGCCGAGCTGAGCGGCGTGGCGCCACGAACCATTCGCTTCTATCAGGGCGAGAAGCTGCTGCAGAAACCCGAACGTGATCGCAGCGACGGCCGAGTCGCCCGCTACGGCCCCGGTCACCTCGAGCGCCTCCGACTCGTGGGTGAGCTGCGCGACCGCGGCCTCAAGCTGCCGGCGATCCGCAACCTGCTGGCGGAGGGCGATGCCTCCACGCGGGTGGCCGACTGGTTGGGCCTCGACGAGTCGTTGCGGGGCTCCTGGGGCATCGACGAGCCGCGCATCGTGCAGCGCGACGAGCTGTCCACGCTCCTGGCGGGAGCGCCGCCGGGAACTCAGGGCGCGTTCGAGGACGCATTCCTGCTGGTGCGACAGGGCACGGCGTGGTTGCTGCCCAACCCGCCGCTATTCGACCTCACCCTCGGGCTGATCGCCGACGGCGTCCCGGTCGACCTCGTGCTCGAGGCCGGCGTCATCCTGGCGCGGTCGCTCAGCAAGGCCGCCACCGAGTTGATCGACCTGTTCGTGGCGCTGGTCGGGCAGGGCTTCGGTCGCGGCATCGACACTTCGACCTTGGTGAACGCCTTTCGGCCGGCCGCCGGTGACGCGGCCCGGATGATCTTCGAACAGCAGTTGGAGCGGGCCATCAACGATCTGCTCAACGACACCCGACGGTTGGCGAAGCATCAGAGCAGTTGATGCTTCTCGATACCAAGCAGGTCATGTGGAAGTGTTTCACGCAATTTCGTGCTGGCCGCTGGTGGGCATTTCGGGATATCCACAGGGGTTTCCACTCATTGTCGGTAGCAACGAGAGTCCATACCGTGACCTCGTGCCGAAACAGCAACAACAATCAGCCTGGAGCGCAACGCTCCACACCCACGTGGTCCTCCAGCGTCTTCTCGAAGACGATCTGCAGCGCGACTGCGATATGACGCTCGCCCACTACGACGTTCTGAGCCAGCTCTGGGCCGCTCCCGACCACCGGGTCCGCATGAGTGATCTCGCCGAGGCCACCCTGCTCAGCCGCAGCTGGCTCACCCGACGTATCGATCAGCTCGAATCGGCCGGCCTCGTCGCCCGCAGCGCCAGCTACGACGACAAGCGCGGCGTCTACGCCGAGCTGACCGACCTGGGTCTCAGTCGGTTCACCGTCGCCAAGGCCTCGCATGCCAATTCGGTCCGCTCCCATGTCACCGACCACCTCACCGCCAACGAGGAGCGCACCCTCATCGCCATGCACGAGCGCCTTGCCGCCACCGCCACCGCCAAGCTGGCCGAGCGGTCCGCTACCTCGCACCTCGCTCTCGTGACAGCCGTCGGCAGTTGAGCGACACCGGGACAGCCATCGCCGCCGAGGAAGCCGCCGAGCGGCACTCCACCAACCTCGAGCTCTTCCTCGATCTGGTCTTCGTCTTCGCCATCAGCCAACTCGCAAAGCTGATCGCCAGTGAGATCAGCGTTGCCGGCGTCGGCCGGTCGCTTGTGGTGGCCTGGACGGTGTGGTGGGTCTGGCAGCAGTTCACCTGGCTGGGCACCGCCGTCGACCTCGACCGCGACACGCCCACCCGTCTCACCTTTCTCGCCGCCATCGTGCCGGCGCTGTTCATGGCCATCTCGCTGCCGGGCGCCTACGGCGACACCGGCCCGCAGTTCGGCCTCGGCGTGCTGGCGACGTCCCTGTGGGCACTGCTCCTGCAAGCCGTCGGCCTCTGGGGTGACCCCGGCACGCGTCGGGCGTTCATCCGATACGGATCGGTGGCGGTCCTCGGGCCCATCGTCATCGCCATCGGTGGATTCCTCGACGCCGAGGCCCGCCCCTGGATCTGGGCGGGTGCCGCGCTCATAGCGTTCGTGGCCGTGGCAATCGGCGGTGGCAAGGAGGGCAAGGAGGGCTCGGATGAATCGCAGTGGACCATCGACCCCGTTCACTTCTCCGAGCGCCACGCCCTGTTCGTCATCATTGTCCTCGGTGAAGTGCTGGTTGCGATCGGCGCCGCCGCATCCGAGCATGGGCTCACCGCTGTCACCGGATGGGCGGTCATCGCATCGGCCTATCTCGCCGCAGTCATCTGGTGGGCCTACTTCGGTTTCGTCGCCGCATTCGGCGAGCGGCTGCTGCGGGGCTCCGTTGGTCGTCAGCGCACCGTGCATGCCCGATCGTTCTTCATGCTCGGCCACTTTCCGCTCATCGCCGGCATCGCCTGCCTCGCGACCGTTATCGAGCACGTGGTGGCTCACCCCGACGAGCACCTGCACCGCGCCGAGCAGGGCCTCCTGATGCTGTCGCTGGTGCTCATCGTCGGCGCCTTCCTGACAACGCACTGGATCGGTGCCCATGGAGTGGCCCCCGAGCGCCTCGTCTCGATCGCCGCTTGCGCGTTTTCGATCTTCACGGTCGGCGGCGACATCGAGCCGGCACTGCTCATCGCCATCATCGCTGCGGTGTTGACCGTGTCCCAGGCCATCACCCACCGCCGGGCGATACGCACCTTCGCCGCCCCTTGATCCCCTGGTGACGTTGCCCCAGCGCTAGCACCGTTGGACCACAACGGCTCCGCAACGACGAGGGCCGGTGCACGAGGTGCACCGGCCCTGTTCGTTGTCGGCCAGCGGCTACAGCCGGTGGCTATGGCTACTAGTTTCCGCCCTCCTTGAGCTCGACTTCGAAGCCACCGGTGGCGATGCGGAAGCTGAACCACGCCGCCGACAGGATCGACGCCCCGACGGTGCCGGGCCGGCCGACCAGCTCTTGGTCGCCGATGGTCGAGATCACATCCCAGGTGTGGGGGAGCGCGGTGTCGGCGTAACGCGCCGGCAGCGTGTAGCCGAACACCTCACCGTCAGTGGCTTCTCCCAGCGCCTTGTATCCCTCTCACGCGGTACAGAACAGCGCGAGGGCGACGAGGGCCAGCAAGACGCGACGGAGACCGGCGCGCCCGCGGTGTGGCGCTCTTGTCGGCGCAGATGGTGGTGGCGAATCGGCGGTCGTCGACACCGGTGGGGAAACCTAGGTGCCCTTCATTCGCGGATCGTGAACGGATTGTTACGGCTGTGCTGCGAGCTGTTCGGGGCCCCTCCAGCCCGGTACGGTCCCAACCTATTCAGTTGCGCGCCGCCATGCCGCGGGAGTGCGCGTCGCGCTTGTGCGGTGGCCCCGAGGTGCGTTGCTGCGGTGCGCGGTGAGTCGCCGGTCACGCCTCCGGTGAACGGCCTGTTTCGCCGTGTTACGGCTCCGTGAACGGCGACCGCCATCCGTTGACCGGTGGCGAAGTGTCCCCGATACTCGGCTTTCGATACATAGTCGAAAGTCGACCGACGGTGTCGAGGAGCCCAACCATGACGATGACCGAGCCAACCGACGTGGGCTCCAGTGCACTGCCGGACCCATCGTCGGCGGCGCCTGAGTTCCAGCTTCCCCCTGAGGCCTACCTCGACCCATCCTTCCTCGAACGCGAGATGGACCGTCTGTTCCATCACTCCTGGTCGCTCGTCGCCGACTCCGCCGCCCTCGCCGAGGTCGGCGCCGCGATCCCGGTCATGGCGGGCCGCTGCCCCATCGTGATCCTGCGTACCGAGGCCGGGCTCGTCGCCCACCACAACATCTGCCGCCACCGTGGCATGCAGATCGTCCCCGAGCCCATGAACTGCTCGACACTGCGCTGCTCGTACCACGGCTGGGAGTGGGATACCGCCGGCGACCTCCAGCGGGTGCCGCAACGCAAGACCCAGTTCCCCGACATCGACACCGCCGGGCTGGCGCTCGTGCCTGCCGCGGTGGGTGAGTGGGAGGGCATGGTCTTCGTCAACCCCGATGCCGACGCCCCGTCACTCGCCGAGGCCATGGGCGTCATGCCCGAGGGCATCGGCAGCTTCCACCCCGGTCAGCTCGCCCAGGTGGCCAACGTGCGCATGGAGGTCGAGTGCAACTGGAAGCTCTTCGTCGAGAACCACATCGACGTCTACCACCTGTGGTACCTCCACGATCGAACCCTCGCCGACTTCGATCACACCCGCTTCGAGCACAACGCCGCTGACGGCAACTGGACGAGTTACGAGCCGGTCAAGGCCGCCCGCCTCGATTCGATCGAACCGGTCGCCGGCGCCGTCGCGATCGAGCACATCGACGAGCGCGACCGCTTCGGCATCGGCGCCCACATGATGTTCCCCAACCTGCTGATGGCGTCGACCGTCGAGTTCTTCATCACCTACGCCATCAGCCCGATCAACGAACACCGCTCGGTGATCGACCTGCGGGTCCGCGCCGAGGCCGGGTCCGACCCCGACGCTCTCGTGGCCTCGGCCCGGTCCTTCATCGACGAGGACATCGTCGCCTGCGAGCAGATCCAGGCCGCCATGAAGTCACAGCGCTTCGCGGTGGGGCCGCTGTCCTTCGACCACGAGCGTCCGATCGAACAATTCCAGCGTCGCCTCCTGCAAGTCGTGGCCGAACCATGGGAGTCCCCGACATGAGATCCAAGCGGTTCGTCCGAGCAGGAGCGGTTGGCGCCGCACTGTTGCTGTCTGCGGTTCTGGCCGGCTGCGGCACCAACAAGGCCGAGACCGGATCGGGCAGCGGCGCGACCGCGAGCGGTGACGCCGACACGCTCACCGTGGCCCTCGCGGTCTCGACCAACTTCGACCCCGACGTGTTCTTCGAGCTCGAGGGTGGCGGCGTCACCAACGCCCTCTACGAAGGCCTGCTGCGCTACAAGCCCGGAACCGCCGAGATCGAGGCCATGCTGGCCGAGAGCTGGGAGGTTTCGCCCGACGGGCTCACCTTCACCTTCAAGCTGCGCCCCGAGGCGGTCTTCGCCGACGGCACCCCCGTCGATGCCGAGGCCGTAAAGGCCAGCTTCGAGCGCAAGGCGGCCGTCGCCCAGACCCCGTCGTACATCCTGGCCAACGTCGCCGGCTATGAGGCAGTCGACCCCACCACCTTCGTCATCACCCTCAGCCAGCCGGTCAACAACTTCCTCTACATGATGGCGTCGCCCTGCGGGTCGCTCGTCTCCAACGTCGCCGAAATCGACAAACACGTCGAGGGCGACGACCTGGGCCAGGAGTGGATGAAGACCAACTCCGCCGGGTCCGGCCCGTACACGATGACCGACTTCGTGCCCGACGAACGGATCGTCCTCACCCGCAATGACGCCTACTGGGCCGACGCTCCGCAGTTCGAGCAGATCTTGTTGAAGGTCGTGCCGGCCACCTCCAGCCAGCGCCTCCAGGTGGAACAGGGCGACATCGACCTCATGCAGGGCGTCAGCCCCGAGGCCGCCACCGAACTCGAGAAGTCCGACGCTGTCACCGTCGAAGAGATCGAGGGCTACAACATGGCCTTTTACCAGGTGAATACCACCAGGGCTCCCTTCGACGACGAGAAGGTCCGCCAGGCACTGGTGAAGTCGATCCCGTTCGACGAGATGGTCGAAAACGTCTGGGGCAAGTGGGCCACCCGCTCCAAGCAGATGATCCCCGCCGGGCGTCTCGCAAAGGGGCTCGCGGTGTTCGACCCGCCCTATGAGGCCGATGCCTTCAAGGAAGCCACCGCCGATCTCGACAAGTCCGAGCCCATCTCGCTCGGACTGATCGTGCCCGACGAGGGCCAGATCGGTGCCCGCATCAACGACTACGTGAGCGAGGTTCTCCGCGACGCCGGCTTCACCGTCGAGCAGGCGCCGTTCCAGTACACCGAGTACTTCGGTCTCATCGGCAACCCCGACATCACCCCCAACCTGGTCTTCTCGATCCAACCCGATGACGGGGCGCACCCCTACAACTGGTTCAGCCTCTTCCTCACGTCCGACGCCGCCCTCAACGTCGGGGGCTACGGACTCGCCGAGGCCGATGCGTTGATCGCCGAGGCCAACGCCGTGCCCGCCGGCCAGGACATCGATGAGGAGCTCTACGGCGAAGCCGGCGACCTGCTCGCCGAGAGCGCCCAGTTCATCCCGATCGCCGATGTCGCCACCCGCTATGTCCATGCCAACGACCTGTCCGGTCTCGTGATGCACAAGGTCCTGCCGCCCGCCGTGTGGCTGCAGAACCTGGTGCGGAAATGAAGGAGCACACCATGAAAGACCCAACCAACCGACCCGGTACGTTGCGCCTGGCGGCGACCGCCATCAGCGTGGCCGCACTCAGCCTCGGCCTCGTCGGCTGCGGCACCAACAAGGCCGAGACGTCCAGTGGGGGAGGGTCGAGCGGCGCAGTGTCGGACACCCTGACGATGGCGCTGAGCTTCACGTCGAACTACGACCCCGACGTGTTCTTCGACCTCGAGGGCACCACCATCACCAGCGCGCTCTACGAGGGCCTGATCCGCTACGCCCCCAGCGGTGACGAGATCGAAGGCGTGCTCGCCGACAGCTGGGAGGTGTCACCCGACGGGTTGACGATCACCTTCACCCTCAAGCCCGATCTCACCTTCTCGGACGGTTCGCCCATCGACGCCGCCGCGGTCAAGGCCGCCTTCGAGCGCAAGGCCGGCGTGGCCTCGACGCCCAGCTACATCCTCGCCGAGGTCGCCGGCTACGAAGCCCCCGACGCCTCGACGTTCGTCATCACGCTGTCCCAGCCGGTCAACAACTTCCTCGACCGCCTCGCCGGTCCGTGGGGGTCGCTCATCACCAACGTCGCCGAGCTCGACGCCAACGCTGTCGGCGACGATCTGGGCCAGAAGTATCTCGAGGACAATTCGGCCGGCAGTGGCCCGTATGTCATGACCGAGTTCGTGCCCGACGAGCGCATCGTGCTCGACGTCAACGAGAACTACTGGGGCGACAAGCCGTTCTTCAAGCAGGTCGTGTTCAAGGTGCTGCCCGACTCGTCGGCCCAGCGCCTGCAGGTGGAGCAGGGAGACATCGACATCATGCAGGGCCCCAGCCCCGCAGCGGCCACCGAGCTGTCGTCCTCGGACGCCGTCACGGTCGAGTCGCTCCCGGCCTATGCCCTGGCCGCCTTTCAGGTGAACATCACCAAGGCGCCCTTCGACGACCTGGCGGTGCGCCAAGCACTCATCAAGTCGATCCCCTATGACGACATCGTCGCCGACGTGTGGGGCGACGAGTGGGCGACCCGGTCCAAGCAGATGCTGCCCAAGGATCGCATGCCCACCGACATGGCGGTCTTCGACCCCGAGTCCGATTCCGGGGCCTTCAAGAAGGCCACGGCCGATCTCGACAAGTCCGAGCCCGTCCTGCTCGGCTACATCACGCCCGATATCGGCAACGTGTCGGCCCGGGTCAACGACTACATCGGCGACATCCTCACCGATGCCGGCTTCGAGGTTCAGCAGGTGCCGGCCACGTCACCGGAGTACTTCGGCTACCTCGGTGCCCCCGACGTCACCCCCAACCTGGTGTTCTCGGCCCAGTCCGATGACGGCATCCACCCCGACAACTGGTTCCGGCTGTTCCTGTCGACCACGGGTGCGCTCAGCGTGGGTGGCATCGGCCTGCCCGAAGCCGACGCCCTGATGGACGAGGGCAACCTCAGCCCCGCCGGTGCTGCCCCCGACCTCGAGAAGTACTCCGAAGCCAGCGACCTCCTCGCCGAAGCGGTGCACTACATCCCGCTCGCCGACGTGGCGCCCCGGTACGTGTTCGGCACCGACATCACCGGCCTCACCAACCATCGCATCAGCCCCCCGGCCATCTGGGTCGCCGACCTCGCACGCAAGTGACGGAGCAGCCATGACCGTCACCGACGCCACTGCGCACGCCATACCCGACGCTCCGGCTGCTCTTGAGGGGGCGGAGCGCCCGGTCTATCGCTTCCCGCCCGAGGCCTACTGGTCGCCGCAGTGGTACGAGCACGAGCAGCGCGAGCTGTTCGCCAAGACCTGGATCATGGTCGGCCACGTCGACGACATGGCCGAGCCCGGCGACTTCCTCGCCGTCACCGTCGGCAACGAGCCGGTGGTGGTGGTTCGCGACTCCGAGGGCGCGCTGGCGGCCTACCTCAACATCTGTCGCCACCGCGGCATGACCATCGTGGCGTCGAGTGAGGACGACCACAGCGGCAACTGTGGCAACTCGTTGCGCTGTCCGTATCACGGGTGGGAATGGGACCTGGCGGGCGACCTCAAGCGGGTTCCGCAACGCAAAACCCAGTTCCCCGACCTCGACGAGCGCGAGTTCGGCCTGTTCGGGGTGGCCGTGGGCACGTGGCGCGGCTTCATCTTCGTACACACCGACCCCACCAACGCCACCCCGTTCGACGAGTGGCTGGCCGACTTCGATGACGCCTCGGGCGTGTATCCCTGGGAGACGCTCACCGAGGTGTACCGCAAGAGGTGGGACCTCAACTGCAACTGGAAGCTCTACATCGAGAACCACATCGACTGGCTCCACCTGTGGTACCTGCACGAGGAGTCGCTCGGGATGTACGACCACCACAAGGGTGTGCGCCGCGACTGCGGGCTGCACTGGGCGTCGTATGAGATGATCCGGGCCGGCCAGGAGCGCTCCGCCGCCGACGGCCTCGAGCTCATCCCTGGGGTCAGCGAGGAGGAGTCCAGCACGCTGCGGGCCAACCTCGTGTTCCCCAACGTGCCCTTCGTGACCACCGGCCGCTCCCTGCAGAGCTACCAGATCATCCCCACCGGACCCGAGACCTGCACCATTGATCTGCGCATCTTCGGCCAACCCGGCGGCCAGCTCAGCCCCGATGGGGTCATGGGCGCGGAGCTCGTGCTGTACACCGAGGACGGTGGCGTCTGCGAGCAGATGCAGGCGGCGATGCGATCGCCCCACTTCGCGGTGGGACCACTTGCCATGGAGCTCGAGCGCCCCATCGGCGATCTCCACGAACGTCTGATGAGCTTCGTGGGTGAGTTTGGTGTCGGCTCCACGCCGGTGACGATCGCCGGCGCGGGTTCGCTCACCCCGGAATCGCTCACGGCGGAATCTCTCACCCCGGGGGGAGTTAGCTGATGGCTGTTCCCGAGGAGTACATCGGCATCTGGTCACGGGTGAGCATCGCTCTCGACGACGCCGTGCCATCGGAGACCCAGAGCGTCACCTGGATCCAGAGCGGTGAGCTCTACTGCGATCTACGGGTACCACTCGACCAGCTGACCGGCGCCGATCCGGTCGAGTGCATGAGCTTCGCGGGTGACTGCATCTCGCTGCCGCCCCGGCTGCGTTGGACCCACTGCCAGGAGCTCGAGCGTGAGCCCGGACCCGACTCGCTCGCCGGCGTCGACGAGGGTGAGGTGTGGTGGAGCGTTGCGGGTGAGATCGGCAGCGATCTCATCGAGCAGGGCCAGTTCGACGGACCCCTCGGGCCTGACGGCATTGCGGTCCCGATCGTTTACACCGAGGTGTGGCATCGGGTGGACCCCGGAGCCGGTGACGTTTGGGCCCTCGCCTCGGTGGACGGCACCAGCCGCCTCGTCGTCGTCGGATCCCACGCCCTGGTGGTGAGCGACGGGCGCGCCGCCGATGCCACCGCCACCACCACAGCCACAGCCACCACCACAGCCACCGGCGAGTACCTGGCCCGCTATCAGACGCTCGGTGACGACGGTGTGTGGGTCACGGTTTCGAGCATTGGTGACGTTTCGGCCCTGCCCGATCCGCCGGTGTTGAGCGGCATGCAACCGGCCGGCGACGCCGCCGTCGGCTCCGAGCTGGAGTGGGCCGGCCGTACGTGGACCGTCATCGAGACCCGGACGATTCCCGTCCTCGCGGATCTCGCACTGTCCGATCTCGCACTGTCCGATCTCGCACTGTCCGATCTCGCACTGTCCGATCCTGCCCTGTCCGATTTCGCACTGTCCGATCCTGCCCTTTCGGCTCTCGCTCCGCAGGAGGCAGCCTCGTGAACACCCCGGTCACGCTCAACGCCAAACGCCCCTGGGCCCGCGGCACCATGGCCGCGGCCGCAGTGTCCTCGGCCCGGTCGCAAAGCGTGACCAAGTCGGCCCTCAGCGTGGTCGATGCCGCGCCAGTGGCCCGCGCCGACAACCTCCACATCACCTTCAGCCGCAACGAACGCGAAGTGAGGGCGTTGCGGGGCGTGTCCTTCGAGATCGGCCAGGGCGAGATCCTCGGGCTGGTCGGCGAGTCGGGGTCGGGCAAGAGCGTCTTCGGGCTGGCCCTCCTCGGCCTGTTGCCGTCCCGCCCGGCCCCGGTCGTCGCCGGCGGACTCGAGGTGTGCGGCGTCGACATGTTGAATTGCTCCACCGAGGAGCGCCGCCTCAACCGCTCCAACCTGGGGGCGGTGTTCCAGGATCCGATGACGTCGCTCAACCCCACCATGCGGGTCGGGCGTCAGATCATCGAGAAGTCCGGCTCCGAGGCCGAAGCCCTGCGGCTCCTCGACGCCGTGGGCGTGCCCGAGGCCAAACGGCGGCTCAAGGCCTACCCCCATGAGTTGTCCGGCGGTCTGCGTCAGCGGGTCATGATTGCCATGGCGCTCGCCGGTGGGCCCAAGCTGGTCATCGCCGATGAGCCCACCACCGCTCTCGACGTCACGGTCCAGGCCCAGATTCTCGAGCTGATCCGCGACCTCCGTGACGAGTTGGGTTGCAGCTTCTTGTTCGTCACCCACGACCTGGGCGTCGCTGCCGAGGTCGCCGACCGTATAGCTGTTGTCTATGCCGGGCGACTCGCCGAGGTTGGTACTGCGGCGCAGGTGCTCGACTCGCCGGCCCACCCCTACACCGCCGGTCTCTTGGCTTCGCGGCTTTCGATGACATCGCCGCGATCCCATCCGCTGCCGACGCTTCCCGGCGAACCGCCCGATCCCTCCAACCACCCCAGCGGATGTGCCTTTGCCCCGCGCTGTTCGCTGCACGTCGATGCCTGCGACGCCGAGCCGCCCGAGCTGATGGCGGCCAAGGAGCGGCTCGTCGCCTGCCTACGCCCCGACGAGGCCGAGGGTTCCCTGGCCGAGCCCGGCACCTGGCCCGAGGCCCGTCCCGCCGGATCGACGTTCGGACTCGAATGCCATGACGTCACCAAAGCCTTCCCGTTGCCGGGGCCGATGTTTCGGGCCAAGCCCACGCTGCAGGCGCTGCGAGGCGTCTCGTTGCGGGTCGCTCCGGGCGAATGCGTGGCGCTGGTGGGGGAGTCGGGATCGGGCAAGTCGACCCTGCTGCGGGTCATCGCCGAGCTGATGGAGCGTGACGGCGGACAGGTGGCCCTCGCCTCGGGCGGCCGACCCCAGATGGTGTTCCAGGATGCTGGCGCCTCGCTCACGCCGTGGCTCAGCATCGGCGAGCAGGTGGGCGAACGCCTTCGGGAGGAGAGACTCAGCCGAGCCGAACGCGAACAGCGGGTCTCCGAGGCCCTGCGCATGGTGGGCCTGCCGGTCGAGGTGGCCGGTGCCAGACCCAACATGTTGTCGGGCGGACAACGTCAGCGGGTTGCGCTGGCCCGGGCCATCGTGGTGCCACCCCGGGTGCTGCTGTGCGATGAGCCCACCAGTGCCCTCGACGTGTCGCTCGCCGCAGTGGCGCTCAACCTGCTGGGTCGCCTGCGCCGTGAGTTGGGCATGGCCATGGTATTCGTCACCCACGACCTGGCGGCGGCCCGACTGGTCGCCGACCGCATCGCCGTGGTCTACCTGGGCCGCATCGTCGAGGACCTCCCCGCCGAATCGGTGGTCACCGATGCCCGGCACCCCTATACCCGCACGCTGCTGGCGGCCATCCCCGGGTCGGGACAGTCGCGAATTGCGCTGGTGGGAGAACCGCCGAGCCCGGTGAATCCGCCGTCGGGCTGCTCGTTCCACACGCGTTGCCCCGAGGCCGTCGAGGCGTGTTCGACCCGCAAGCCCGAATTGATGACCATCGCCAAACGCCACACACTCGACTGCCGCCTCGGCGGTGCTCCTCTCGATGGCCTCGATCGTTCCGCCTCCGGCTCGCCTTCGGCTTCGTCGGCTCCACTCCTCGGCGGTGCTCCTCTCGATGGCCTCGATCGTTCCGCCTCCGGCTCGCCTTCGGCTTCGTCGGCTCCACTCCTCGGCGAGGACGCCATCGCAGAGGAGATCTCATGAGTGCCGTCGACATCGACACCGTCGAGATGAACGTGCCGCAGCGGTGGTCGCCCACGCTCGGCACCCGCATGGGCCGATCGTGGCGTCGCCTTGGCTGGATCAACCGGGTCGCGCTCATCAGCCTGGTGGGCGTCACGCTGCTGGCCGTCTTCGGGCCCATGTTCGCCGGCTATGACCCCATCAAGCGGGCCGGGGCGGCTTTCCAGCCACCCGGCAGCGACGGTTTCCTGCTGGGCACCGACGAGAGCGGCCGCGACATGTTGAGCCGCATGCTGTTCGGGCTGCGCTCGACGTGGCTGTCGACCGTCACCCTGATCCTGATCACCGCCGTCTTCGGCGCCATCCTCGGAACCATCGCCGGGACCGTCGGTGGCTGGGTCGACACCGCCCTCATGGCCTTCACCGACCTGATGATGGCGCTGCCCGGACCACTGCTGGCGATCGCCATCGTCGCCGCCATGGGCCGTTCGCTCACCAACACCCTCATCGCCATCGGCATCGTATGGTGGCCCTGGTACGCCCGTATCGTGCGCAACGAGGTCAAGGCGATCGCCACCCGACCCCACCTCGAAGCGGCCCGACTCGCCGGTGCCGGCACCTGGCGGCTGGGGCTGCGGCACCTGTTACCGGGAGCGGTCGCTCCGCTGGTCTCCACCGCCACCCTCGACGTCGGCACGCTCGTGGTGACGCTCACCGCGCTGTCGTTCCTCGGCCTCGGCGCCCCGCCGCCGTCACCCGAGCTCGGCACGGTCATCGCCGCCGGTACCCCCTACCTGCTCGAGTACTGGTGGCTGCCGATCGTCCCGGGACTGGCCGTCACGATGCTGGCGCTGGTCGCCAACCTGACCGGTGACGCCGTCACCACGATGATCGGAGAGGAACGCTGATGCCCAAGTTCATCCTCAAGCGCGTCGGATCGGCGATCGGCATCCTGTTGGTGCTCGTCGCGGTGGTCTTCCTGCTGCAGCGGTTCAGCCCGTCCGATCCGGTCAAGGCCAAGCTGGGCGCCTTTGCCACCCGAGAGATGGTGGCCGACGAGCGCGAGCGCCTCGGCTACAACGATCCGCTGCCCACCCAGTACGTGCGCTACGTCTCGGGCGTGGTGCAGGGCGACTTCGGTGAGTCGTTGCGCAGTCGTCGCGCCGTCTCCGATGACCTCTTGTCGTTCGTGCCGGCCAGCGTCGAGCTGATCGCGTCGACCATCATGGTGGCGGCCGTCGCCGGGGTGCTGCTGGCCATGATCACCGCCAAGGAGGGCAAGCGCACCGGATTCATCCGGGTGTTCATGACCGTGTTCGCCTCGGTGCCGGGCTTCCTTTTGACCCTGTTCGGAGTGTTGCTGCTGTACCGACAACTCGGAGCGCTCCCGGCATCGGGGCGCACCAAGTTCCTCGACGCGCCCACCGGCCCCACGGGCTTCCTCACCCTCGACAGCGTGCTGGCCGGGCGGCTCGACGTCACCGTCGACGCCATCCACCACCTGATCCTGCCGGCGGTGTGCGCCGCTGTGGTTCCCGCCGTTGCCATCGCCCGAGTGTTACGGGGCAGCCTGGTCACCACCCTGCGGTCGGACTACGTGCGCACCGCCCGGTCCAAGGGCCTGAAAGAGCGCGCCGTGGTTCGTCGACACGCCCTGCGCAACGCGGCGGGCCCCACCCTGTCGCTCATTGGTCTGCTCATCGCCAGCCTCTTCGCCGGGACGCTCATCGTCGAGCAGATGGTGGCGTGGCCCGGCCTGGGTGCGTACCTGCTGCGCAGCATCTCGTCATCGGACTTCCCGGCAATCTCGGGCATCGTGATCATGCTCGGGATCATCTACGTGAGCGTCAACCTCATCGTCGAGTTGGTCCAGTCGATGCTCGATCCGCGGATCCGGGCCATCTGAATCATGATCGCCACCTTGACGGCATCGCTGCAACCGCTATGTTTCGATACAGTATCGAAACACCATGAACGAGGAGAGGGCTCATGAGCGAGACAGCCACCACGCACGCGGCCCGCGATCACGCCCGGGCCATGGGGTCCACCGTGGTCGACACCATGCCCACGCTGCCGGCCCGCAGCGCCACCGTTGTGCCGGCCGGCGTCGACGGCGACACCGTTGTGTGGGCCGAGACCCTCGCCGGCGGGGGAGCGACCTCGAAGGTGCTCAGCCGAGGGGCCCGGCTGCGTCTCGACGACATCGAGGGCGACGCCTGCGTCGCATTGCTCGTGCACAACGCGGATCAGACCGCCGAGCGGCTCAACATCGCCGACACCGTCAAGGTGCAGTGGCAGGCCTACCCCAGCACCGGAGCCGTGCTGCTCAGCGATCTCGGTCGGGCCATGATGTCGATCACCAGCGACAGCTCCGGACGCCACGACGCCTTCTGCGGCACGTCCAACCGGGTGACCAACGCCGTCAAGTACGGCGACGGCGAGGTGGATGGCGAGCAGCCCAACGGCCGGGACCGCTTCGCCGTGGCGCTGTCCAAGCGAGGGCTCACCCGCCGCGACATCGCCCCGAACCTCACGCTGTTCAAGGGTGTGACGGTTGGTTCCGATGGTGAGATCGTGCTCGACGCAGTGCCGGGTACCCCGGGCACCCACGTGGGCCTGCGGGCCGAGATGAATGTCATTGTCACCATCGTCAACGTGGCTCATGTGCTCGACCCCCGACCCGAATACACGGTCACGCCGGTGCGCATCACGGCCTGGTCAGGACTGCCCGGCGGCGTCGACGATGCCGTCCGCCTCGGGTCGCCCGAGGTCGGGCGCGCCTTCCTCAACACCGACGACCTCTACGGCGCGGCGTCCCACCTCGACGACACGGCCCTCGCCACCAGCCCGAACGGAGCAACATCATGACGGTCGTCCACGACGAGATCGTGCGGGCCCGGGCCCCGTGGTCCCATGTGGTGAAGGCCGGTGAGAGCCTGCGCATCATCGACCTCGAAGGCAACCAGGCCGTCGACTGTCTGCTGCACCTGGTCGCCGACACCGCCGAGCGCTACAGCGCCCCCGACACCATGGCGGCCCAGGGCAACATCTACCTGCGGGTCGGCACGGTGTTGATGTCCACCGAGGGCAACCCGATGATGACCATCACCGGATCCACCGTGGAGCGCCACGACACCATTGGGGGCGCCTGTTCGAAGGAGTCGAACACGCTGCGCTACGGCCACCACACCTGGCACCAGCACGCCTGCGTCGAGAACTTCGTGCTCGAACAGAGCCGCCACGCCATGGGCAAGCGCGACATCCAGTCGAACATCAACTGGTTCATGAACGTTCCCGTCGAGGCGGACGGTTCCCTCGGCATCGTCGATGGTATCTCGGCCCCGGGCCTGTGGGTCGAGCTTCGGGCTGAGGCCGACGTGCTCGTGATCGTCTCCAACTGCCCGCAGATCAACAATCCCTGCAACGGCTTCAACCCCACTGCGGTCCGCATGGTCATCACCGCACCCGAGGCCCGATGACCGCCACGCCGCCGTTCGGACGGGTGCTCGTCGCCAACCGGGGCGAAATCGCCGTGCGCATCATGACGACGCTGCGCTCGATGGGTATCGAATCGGCGGCCGTGCACTCCGATGCCGACGCCGCGGCGCCCCACGTGGCGATTGCCGATATGGCGGTCTCGCTCGGCGCCGGTCCCGCCCGCGACACCTACCTCGATGTCGACAAGCTGCTGGCGGCCGTCGCCCAGACCGGCGCCGAGGCCGTGCACCCCGGCTACGGGTTCCTGTCGGAGAACGAGGCGTTCGCCATCGCCCTCGAGGGCGCAGGGGTGGCCTTCATCGGACCGACCCCCGAACAGCTACGGGTCTTCGGCGAGAAGCACCTGGCCCGCGATGCGGCCAGGGCCGCCGGGGTGCCGTTGCTCGAGGGCAGCGGTCTGCTCGACTCGGTCACCGACGCGCTCGACATCGCCGCGACCGTTGGCTACCCGGTCATGTTGAAGGCCGTCGCCGGTGGTGGCGGCATCGGCATGTCGATCTGCCGTGATGCCGACGAGCTGAACGAGGCCTACAGCCGGGTCCAGCGCCTGGCTCAAGCCAGCTTCGGGTCGGCCGGCGTCTTCCTCGAGCGTTACATCGCTCGGGCCCGCCACGTGGAGGTCCAGATCTTCGGCGACGGGGTCGGCGGTGTGGTCACCCTCGGCGAACGCGACTGCTCCATGCAGCGCCGCAACCAGAAGGTCGTCGAGGAATCGCCGGCCTTCGCCCTCCCCGACGCGGTGCGTACCCACCTGGCGGCGGTGGCCAAGAGCCTGGCCGAGTCGGTGTCGTACCGCTCGGCCGGCACCGTCGAGTTCCTCGTCGACGCCGAGACCTTCGAACCGGCGTTCCTCGAGGTCAACGCCCGGTTGCAGGTCGAGCACCCCGTCACCGAAGCGGTGTGGGGCGTGGACCTCGTCGAGTGGATGGTGCGCGTCGCCGCCGGTCAGAAGGAGTTCCTCGACGACTGGCGTTCTGCTCCCCGCGAACCCGACGGCCATGCCATCGAGGTCCGCCTCTACGCCGAGGACCCAGGGCGCGACTACCGCCCATCGCCCGGACTGCTCACCGAGGTTGTGTTCCCCGACCGTCCTGGCGTGCGTGTCGACGGCTGGGTGTCGACCGGCACCGAGGTGTCGCCGCTCTATGACCCGCTGCTCGCCAAGATCATCGCCCACGGCGCCAACCGCGACGAGGCCGCCGACCGTCTGTCGGTGGCGCTGGCCGCCACGTCGGTGGCCGGGGTGCAGACCAACCTCCGCCAGCTGCGGGCCATCATCGACTCGCCGATCTTTCGCGATGCTGCGCCCACCACGGGCGACCTGGCCGGCATCGACGTCCCCGACCCCACCTTCGAAGTGGTGTCGGCCGGCACCATGACCACCGTGCAGGACCACCCCGGCCGCGTCGGGCGCTGGCACGTCGGCGTCCCACCGTCGGGCCCGATGGACGACCTGTCGTTCCGCCTCGGCAACGTCGCCCTCGGCAACGAGTCCGGCACCCCCGGTCTCGAGCTGACGGTGTCGGGGCCGACGCTGCGCTTCGCCACCGCCGCGACCATCTGTCTCGCCGGCGCCGAGATGCCCACGACCCTCGACGGCGAACCCGTCGCCTGGTGGGAGCCGGTGGCCGTACTGGCCGGCGCCACGCTGGCGATCGGCACCACACCCGGCCCCGGCCTGCGCTCGTACCTGCTGGTACAGGGCGGTATCGACGTGCCCCGCTACCTGGGCAGCGCCGCCACTTTCACCCTCGGCGGCTTCGGTGGCCATGGCGGCCGGGCCCTGCGGGCCGGCGACGTGGTGCGCCTGACCGAGCCGCTGCCGCCCGCCACTCTGCCGAGCAACGGCCGGACCCCGGCCCCGGTTCCCGACCCCGATCGGCCCGACCTGGTGGGTGACTGGCAGATCGCCGTGCTCATCGGACCGCACCCCGCCCCAGAGTTCTTCACCCCCGGCGATATCGAGACCTTCTTCACCACCTCGTGGGGCGTGCACCACAACTCGTCGCGCACCGGCGTGCGCCTGGTGGGGCCCCGGCCCCAGTGGGCCCGGAGCGACGGCGGCGAAGCGGGGCTGCACCCGTCCAACATTCACGACACGCCGTATGCCATTGGGGCCATCGACTTCACCGGCGACATGCCCATCATCTTGGGCCCCGATGGCCCCAGCCTGGGCGGATTCGTCTGCCCGGCGGTCATTTGCGAGGCCGAGCGCTGGAAGATCGGCCAACTCCGCCCCGGTGACACCGTGCAGTTCGTCCCGGTCGACTCGTGGGGCGCCGACGCCCTCCGCGCGGGCCGTGACCTTCTGCTGAAGCCGGTGCCTGAACGTCCGGAGCGTTCGCCCGAAACCCTCCAGCACCTGGTCCCGGTGCCGCTGGACGGAGCCAACGGTGTGCTCGCCCGACGCGAGGCCACCGACAACATCCCCGAGCTGACGGTGCGGCGGGCCGGCGACGACTACCTGCTCGTCGAGTACGGGCCGATGCTGCTCGACATCGAGGTGCGACTTCGGGTGCACACGCTCATGCAATGGGTGCAGGCCAGCGGTCTGCCCGGCATCATCGACGTCACTCCCGGCATCCGCTCGCTGCAGCTGCATCTCGACCCGTCGGTGCTGTCGGTCGAGCAGGCCGCCAAGCTGGTGCTGGCGGCGCAAGACGAGCTGCCCTCGACCAACGAGATCGAGGTGCCGTCGCGCATCGTCCACCTGCCGCTGTCGTGGGACGACCCCGCCACCCGCGAAGCCATCGAGCGCTACATGACCTCGGTGCGCTCCGATGCGCCGTGGTGCCCTTGGAACATCGAGTTCATCCGGCGCATCAACGGGCTCGACAGCACGGACGCCGTGCAGCGCACCGTGTTCGACGCCAACTACCTGGTGCTCGGCCTCGGCGACGTCTACCTGGGCGCCCCCGTGGCCACCCCGCTCGATCCCCGCCACCGCCTGGTTACCACCAAGTACAACCCGGCCCGCACCTGGACCCCGCAGAATGCCGTGGGCATCGGCGGCGCCTACCTGTGCATCTACGGCATGGAAGGCCCCGGCGGCTACCAGTTTGTCGGCCGGACCGTGCAGATCTGGAACACGTTCCGCGACACCGCCCGCTTCGGCGGCGACACCCGTTGGTTGCTGCGCTTCTTCGATCAGATCAAGTGGTACCCCGTCGATACCGACGAGCTCGGCGACATGCGCGACCGCATGGACCAGGGTCGTCTCGAGATCGACATGGAGGAGACCAGCTTCAAGCTGTCGGACTACCAGACGTTCCTGGCCGACGAAGCCGACTCGATCGCGGCGTTCCGCGAGACCCAGCAGACCGCCTTCCAAGCGGAGCGCGCGGCCTGGGAGGCCTCGGGTGAGTTCGATCGCACCGACGCCGAGCCGGTGGTTACCTCGGTCGGGTTCGACGCGACGACCGACCTGGCCGAGGGCGCGACACTGGTGACGGCACCCCTTGCGGCGAACGTGTGGCAGGTGCGGGTCGAGGTCGGCGACCTCGTCGAAGTCGGTGACGCCCTGGTGGTGTTGGAGGCCATGAAGATGGAGACGTGGGTGTACGCAGAAGTGGCCGGACGGGTCGCCGCCGTGCTGGCCGAGCCCGGATCACTGGTGACTGGCGGAGCGGCCCTCGTCGTACTGGAGCCGGTCTCATGAGCGTGCGTGACCAGGTTGCCGCCGCCCTCGATCGCATCGACGCTTCGGACCGCACCGAGATCTGGATCCACCGGCCTCCCCACAGCGAACTGCTGATCGCTGCCGATGAGGTCGACGCCCGGCTCGCTGCGGGGCACCACCTTCCGCTGGCGGGACGGATCGTGGCCGTCAAGAACAACATCGACGTCGCCGGTTGGCCCACCGAGGCCGGGTGTCCGGCCTACCGCTACGTGCCGCAGCGCTCGGCCACCGTCGTCGAGCACCTGCGCGACGCTGGCGCCGTTGTGGTCGGGTCCACCAATATGGACCAGTTCGCCACCGGCCTGGTCGGGACCCGTTCGCCCTACGGAGCGGTGCGCAACGGCCATCATCCCGAGTACATCTCGGGGGGGTCGTCCTCGGGTTCGGGCGTTGCCGTCACCCTCGGGTTGGTCGACATCGCGCTGGGCACCGACACCGCCGGCTCGGGTCGGGTGCCGGCCGCCTTCGGTGGCATCGTCGGGATGAAGCCCAGCCGCGGCCGCTTGTCGACCCGTGGGGTCGTGCCGGCCTGCCGGTCGCTCGATTGCGTGTCGGTGTTCGCCCGCGATGTCACATTGGCGGCCGTCGCCACCGAGGTGTGCGCAGGCTTCGATGCCGAGGACGCCTGGAGCCGGGCGCAGCCGGAGGCGTTGTCGCCCGAGATGAGGACGATTGGAGTTCCGACCGCCGCCAACCTCGATGCCGACCCCGACCTCGATGCCCCCACGCGCTCGGCCATCGGCTCGGCCGTCAAGGCGCTGCTCGACCTCGGGTTCGAGGTGGTCGAGGTCGATATCACCCCGTTCCTCGATACCGGAAGTTTGCTCTACGAAGGCGCCTTCCTCGCCGAGCGGTATACCGCCGTGGGCGAGTTCATCGATGCCCACCCGGGTGACGTCGACCCCACGGTGGCGGCCATCATCGGTGCCAGCCGTAGCCTCCCGGCCCATCAGCTGGCCGGCGATCTCGACCGTCTGGCCGAGCTTCGGAGACGGACCGACCCGATCTGGGAACGGATCGACGCCCTGCTGCTGCCGACGACGCCGACGGTCTTCACGTTGGCCGAGGTGGCCGAGGAGCCGGTCGCCCGCAACAGCGTCCTCGGGCGCTACACCAACAGCTGCAATCTGCTCGATCTGGCGGCGATTGCCGTGCCGGCTGGGGAGCGCTTGGACGCTCCGCCCGTCGGCATCAGCTTCTTCGGCCCGGCGTGGAGCGACGATCGCCTCATCGAGTTGGCAGCCCGCTTCCTCGGTAAGTCGCCGCCGAATGCGCCCGCGGCCCCCTCCCCCTTGCAGATCGCCGTGGCCGGCGCCCACCTCTCGGGCCAACCCCTCAACTGGCAGCTCACCGACCGGGGCGGGCGACTCATGTCGAGTACCACCACTTCGGAGACCTACCGGCTGCACGCTCTCGAGACGGTGCCCCCCAAGCCGGGGCTGGTGCGGGTTGGTGCTGGTGAGGCGGGGGCGGGCGGCGCGCCGATCGAGGTGGAGGTGTGGGAGCTGGACGAGGCCGGCTTCGGCAGCTTCGTGGCGTCCATCCCGGCGCCGATGGTGATCGGCAAGGTCGAGCTGGCCGACGGCACCGAGGTGTCGGGGTTCTTGTGCGAGGCCGGTGCCCTGCACGGCGCCGCCGACATCACCGCCCACGGCGGCTGGCGCACCTACCTCGCCACGCTCTGACCCCCCGGGGGCGTGGGTTCTGGCGTCACTTTTGTTCGGGCATCGAACAAAAGTGACGCCAAAAGCCGGAGGGAAGGGTTGGGCTCAGCGGATGGGGTGCCATGGCCTCGGTGCGGCAGGAAGGAAGATCCCGAGCTCGAGCGGGGGGCGCACCGCGCTCACGTGAACATGGGGACGCCCAGTTCGGCGGCGAAGCTCGGCCAGACCACCGGGTCGTGGCCGGGGATGAGGCGGTAGCCCTTCTCCGAGGAGATGGCCTTGAGCCGGCGGATGGCCTCGATGGTCACATCGGGATCCTGGCCCTCGGTGGCGGTCACCGGCTGCTCGTCGTCGAGGTTCTCCTGCAGATCCGCCGCATCGGAAGCGAACACGAACCCCGAGCCGTCCGGCATCTCGACCATGAGGCTCTGGTGTCCGGGGGTGTGGCCGGCGCTGAGCAGCGTGGTCACGCCCGGGCAGATCTCGACGTCGCCGTCGGCGATGCGCCAGTCGATGCGGGGGTGGTCGAAGTCGATGTGGTGCATGAAGTCGTTCTCGGCCCGTCGCTGGTCGGCGAACGCGAAGTCGTACTCCTTGCGCTGCACGTGCACCGGCACTCGGTCGGCGAAGACGCGCAGCCCGCCCGAGTGATCGTTGTGGAAGTGGCTGACGACCACAGCAACCACATCGGCCGGATCCACCCCCACCAGTTCGAACGCGGCCTCGAGGGGATCGGCATCGCCTTCGGTGGCGAGCTCGACGATGGGGCTGATGCCCAGGGAGCGTTCAGGTGGGCCCCAGTAACGCTCGTACAGGTAGGGGTCACGAACGACCGTGGCGTTGAAGCCGGTGTCGAGGAGGATGTAGCCGTCCCCGACGTCCACCAGCAGGCCAGGAACAGGGAAGCGCATGTGGCGTTCGGGGTCGGGACCCTTGGGGGTCGAGATGGCTTTGGGCAGGTGCTCCCACCCGAAGGTGAGCGGGATGACGCGGCGAACAGCGGTGGGCATCGGTTCACCGTAAGGACAAACTGTTACGGGCCGGTTTCGCCGTCGAGAACGGGAGGCGTCAGTTTCGATGATCCATCGAAACCGACGACCTCGGTCATCTGTGGCGTAGTCGGCGACAGCTATGTCGAGTTCTACGCCACAAAACGGGAGGTGTTGGGGGAGAGCTGGGCTCAGTCGAGTGAAGCGACCTCGGAGCGGACCGTTTCGAGGTCGTGACCCGGCGCCAGCAGGCCCGCAACCACGAGGTCGGCGAGTTCGGTGGCGACCTTGGCTGGTGCCACGCCGACGCTGCCTTGGGGGCCCGTCCTGTACCAGTTCTGCGTGCCCTCATCGTTGGCCAGGACCGTCAACGCCGTGCGACCCACGTTGACGGTTCGCAACGAGCCGTCCTTCACCCCGCGCCGCAGCATCTTGGCCACCTGGCGGGCGATCTCGGCCCGCTCCTCCCAGTAGGCGTGGAAGCCCTCGGGGTCGCGGGCGGCCATGCGGTGGATCTCGTTGATGTCGAAGGGAAGGGCGCACAGGGCGATCACGTCGTCGCGCACGAACCGGTACACCTGCGACGGCGCCGATCCGCCGGAGGCAGCGATGTCCTTGGCCAGGGCCAGCGAACCGATGTTGGCCTGCGCCACGAGTGCCGCCACCAAGTCTTCCTTGCGGCGAAAGTAGTAGTACAGCGACGATTGCCGCAGCCCGACTGCCGCAGCGATGCGCGACATGGTGGTGCCACCCACCCCCAGCTCCTCGAAGAGGTGGCTGGCGGCAGCCAGGATCTCGTTGACCGGATCTACGCCAGCCGACGGTCGGGCTCCTGTCCGGGGCCGGCCGGTCCGACGCGGTGCCTCGGCCGCCGCACCCGAGGACGGGAGCGTGGCTTCGGTCGCCAGGTCAGCGCTGTCTGCGGGCATCGCGGTGCATCGTAGGCCGGATCGCCCCGCTAGGACTTGGCCAGACGGGTCTCCGCCATGCGGGGCAGGATGCGCTCGCCGTAGGCCTGCAGGGTCTGGTCCTTGCCGTCGTGCTGCAGGTAGATGGCGAACTGGTCGACGCCCAGTTCGCGTAGCTCCTCGAGACGGGCGATGTGTTCGTCGGGGGTGCCCAGGATGCAGAACCGGTCGATGATCTCGTCGGGCACGAAGTCGGCGTGGGTGTTGCCGGCCCGGCCGTGCTCGTTGTAGTCGTAGCCCTGGCGGCCCTTGATGTAGTCCGTGAGGGCCGCAGGAACCCCGCTGTTCGGATCTGAGCCATAGCGTTCGACGATGTCGGCCACATGGTTCCCGACCATGCCGCCGAACCAGCGGCACTGATCGCGCATGTGGGCGAGATCGTCGCCTACGTAGGCGGGCGCGGCCACGCAGAAGGTGATCGAGTCGGGATCGCGGCCCGCCGCAGTGGCGGCGTCGCGCACCGCCCCGATAGTCCAGGCCACGATTGACGGGTCTGCGAGTTGCAGGATGAATCCGTCACCCACCTCGCCCGTGAGTCGCAGCGCCTTCGGGCCGTAGGCCGCTACCCACACCTCGCACTGGCTCTTCGACGCCCAGGGAAAGGCGATGGTCGCGCCCTGATGTTCGACGGCACGACCATTGGCGAGTTCGCGGATGACGTGGATCGAGTCGCGCAGAGTGGCAAGCGTCGTCGGCTTGCCGTTGAGGACGCGAACCGCCGAGTCGCCCCGGCCGATACCGCACACGGTGCGGTTGCCGTACATGTCGTTGAGGGTGGCGAACAGGCTGGCGGTGACCGTCCAGTCGCGGGTGGCCGGATTGGTCACCATGGGCCCGACGATCACCGTGCGGGTCTCGGCCAGGATCTGGCTGTAGATGACGAATGGCTCCTGCCACAGGATGTGGCTGTCGAAGGTCCACACGTAATCGAAGCCGAAGTTCTCGGCCCGCTTCGCGAGTTCGACGACTCTCGAGGCCGGAGGGTTGGTCTGCAGGACAACACCGAATTCCATCATGCTCCTCTCGGTGCGCTGGCGTGAGTTGTGAAGGTTGGCGGCGGGCCCTTGGCCGGCAGATTCCCGGCCGGTGGGCTCAGACCAGGTACTGCGAGAGACCGCGCTTGATGTACTTGCCGTGACCCTTGCGGCCGACGTAGGTGTTGTTCTCGATGACCACGGTGCCCCGTGACAGCACGGTATCGACCTTGCCGTCGATGACCCACCCCTCCCACGAGGAATGGTCCATGTTCATGTGGTGCTTGTCGTTGATGCCGATCTTGGTCTGGTGGTGTGGGTCCCAAACCACCACATCACCATCGGATCCGGGGGCGATGATGCCCTTCTGCGGGTACATGCCGAACATGCGGGCGGGAGTGGTGCAACAGGTCTCGACCCAACGTTCGAGCGAGAGTTCGCCGGTGACCACGCCCTGGTAGATGAGTTCCATGCGGTGCTCGACGCCGCCCATGCCATTGGGGATCGCCGAGAAGTTGCCGAGACCCAGCTCCTTTTGGTCCTTCATGCAGAAGGGGCAGTGGTCGGTGGACACGATGGCCAGCTCGTTCATGCGCAGGCCCCGCCACAGGTCGGCCTGGTGGTGGTGGGCGTCGTGGGAGGAGCGGATGGGCGGCGACGCCACCCACTTGGCACCTTCGAACCCGGGCTTGGCGAGCGTCTCCTCGAGCGTGAGCCACAGGTACTGCGGGCAGGTCTCGGCGAACACGTTGCGCCCGGCGTGACGGGCCGCCGCGACCTCTTCGAGGGCATCGCCGGCGGACATGTGCACGATGTACAGCGGCACGTTTCCGGCGACCTGGCTGAGGATGATGGCGCGGTGGGTGGCCTCGGCCTCGAGTGGGGAGGGGCGCGTGAGCGAGTGGTACTTGGGGTCGGTCTCGCCCCGGGCCAGGGCCTGCTGGACGAGCACATCGATGGCGATGCCGTTCTCGGCGTGCATCATGATCATGGCGCCGCAGTCGGCGGCACGCTGCATGGCCCGCAGGATCTGGCCGTCGTCGCTGTAGAACACGCCGGGGTAGGCCATGAACAGCTTGAAGCTGGTGACGCCTTCGTTCTCGGTGAGGTACTGCATGGCATCGAGCGACTGCTCGTCGACCCCGCCCACGATCTGGTGGAAGGCGTAGTCGATGGCGCACTCGCCGGCGGCCTTGTCGTGCCAGGTGCCCAGTCCCTCACGTACGTCCTCGCCGTAGCGCTGCAGGGCCATATCGACGATGGTGGTGACGCCGCCCCAGGCCGCGGCCCGCGACCCCGTCTCGAAGGTGTCGACCGCGGCGGTGCCGCCGAACGGCAGCTCCATGTGGGTGTGGACGTCGATGCCGCCGGGGATGACGTACTTGCCGGTGGCGTCGATGGTGCGCTCGGCCGTGACGCCCTGCGACTCGACCTGCCCGGGGGCATAGAGAGCGGCAATGACCTCGCCGTCGATGAGGACGTCCATGGCCTGGACGCCGGTGGGGGAGATGACCTGTCCGCCGGTGATGAGGGTGCGTGCCATGACGATGCCCCTACCGCTCGACCAGCTCGTCGTAGGCGTCGGGACGACGGTCCCGATAGAACGCCCACCGGTGTCGCACCTCGAGGATCTTGTCCATGTCGAGGTCGCGCACGATCAGCTCGGGCTTGTAGGCGTCGCCCACGTCGCCGACGAACTTGCCTTCGGGGTCCACGAAATAGCTCTGCCCGTAGAAGTCGTTCTCGCCGATGTCCTCGATGCCGACCCGGTTGATGGCCCCCACGTAGTACATGTTGGCCACCGCAGCCGCCGGCTGTTCGATGCGCCAGATGTATTCGGACAGGCCGCGGTGGGTGGCCGAAGGGTTGAAGACGATCTCGGCACCGTTGAGGCCGAGTGCCCGCCAGCCCTCGGGGAAGTGGCGGTCGTAACAGATGTAGACACCGACCTTGCCGACGGCGGTGTCGAAGATGGGGTAACCGTTGGTGCCGGGAGCGAAATAGAACTTCTCCCAGAACCCCTTCACCTGCGGGATGTGCTGCTTGCGGTATTTGCCGAGGTACGTGCCATCGGCATCGATCACCGCGGCGGTGTTGTAGTAAAGGCCCTTGGTCTTCACCGACTCGTACATGGGGATGACCAGCACCATGCCGAGTTCCTTGGCCAATGCCTGGAACCGCTTGGTGGTCGGGCCGTCGGGGATGTCCTCGGTGTAGCTGTAGTACTGCGCGTCCTGCACCTGGCAGAAGTAGGGCCCATAGAAGAGTTCCTGGAAGCACATGACCTGGGCGCCCTGAGCGGCCGCGTCGGCGGCGGCCTGCTCGTGGCGGACGATCATCGACTCCTTGTCGCCCGTCCAGTCGGTCTGGAGCAACGCTGCTCGGACAACTCTGGCCATGGGAACGCCTCCGATGATGAGGGTGACTTCGGTCGATTCAGACCCTAGTCACCCCGATCATTTCGGCGGGGTGTCGGCGATGTTTCCCCTGCGGGTGTTCAGCCGGTGCCCGCGTCGAGCTTCGCCTGCTCGATCGCGGCGGTGATGCGGGCGAGGGCCTCTTCGCGCGCCGGCTGGGCGCACTGGTCGATTGCTCGGCGCAGATCGGCTTCGGTTCGACCGATGAGCGTGAACAGTTCGTCCCACTGGGCCACCGCAGCGGTCTGCAGGCCGGGTTCGGCGTCGATGACCGCGCACGAGCGAGCCACCTCGGCGGCGAAGGCAGCCTCGAGCTGTTGAGGGTCGGTGGTGACGGGGCGCTCGCGGATGGTCGTGACCGAGGCGACGTTGGTTTCCACCCGGCGGTCGGGCACTCCAATGAGCGACTTCGCGCCGAGCGTCATCCCGATGACCAGCGCGGCTGCGGCGAACACGCCGACGATGAACCGCAGATCGCTGGGCGGGGCGGAGGGAGCCTTGGGTGCCGACGCCGCGGCCTCTGGAGCCGGAGACGACAATGGGGCCTCGATCGCCATTCCCTCGCGGTGCGGGCTGGCGCGAATATGGTCCGACCAGCGCGAACCGTCCCACCATCGGATCAGGAGGGTGTCGTCGGGGTGTTCATACCAGCCTGGCTCAGGCGAACTCACGGTGATCCTTCACGTCGGGTAGCCCTCGGACCCTAACAAACCTCGAATCTCATTGGTCCACATGGCCTATTGACGTTTCCCCACCGGCGTGCGGCCGCTAGGTGATCCTGCCTGTCGACTGGGGACATACCCCCACATCACGGGTTCGGGCTCGCCAGCGATCTAGGGTTTCGCCCGACTGGGTAGTGATCCCTCGCTACAGGTTTCCGCAACCCTGGGGAGGACCGGACCATGAGTGCTCGAGAACGATTGGACGATCTGCGGTTCACCGCAGCCGAGTGGCGACACCGTGCAACGGCTGCGTGGGAGAACTGGCTGATCAGTTGGGAGAATCGCACGCTTGCGCAGCGCACCCGCAGCGCGGCCATTCTGCTCTTCGCCGGTGGGGCCGTCGCCGCCGCGTGGTTCATCGGGCGGACCGACCCGGTCACCTTCACCGTCGAGATGTCCGCCGACTCGCCCACCACGGTCAGCGTTGCCGGCACGTCGATCGTGGCCACCACCGCGACCGAGAGAGCGCCCGACTCCACGGCGCCGGTGCCGCCCGATACTGCGGCGATTCCGGTCGGTACCGAGGCCACCGTTGTCGAAACGACCCTCGCTCAGGGCACCGGGGTCGACACCCCTGTCGGTCCGGCGGACAACACGGACAAGAAGTCGCCTCGTACGACGGTGCCGAAACGGTTCACCTTCCCGTTCGGCGGCGCGGCGTTCACCGGTGCTCCGTCGACCGTTGCACCCCGGGCGGCGGAAACCCCGGCCCCGGCCGCTCCGGCAGCGCCGTCGGCTCCCGGCATTTCGCCGGCCGCTCCACCGCCCGCTACGGCTCCGGTCCCAACCCGGCCTCCGGCGACATCGCCCCCCGCCACCACGCCGCCGACCACGCGCCCAACGACCACCCGGCCTCCGGTCACCGTGCCGCCGACGACCCGGCCTCCGGTCACCGTGCCGCCGACGACCCGACCACCGGTCACCATCCCTCCCACCACGGCACCGCCCGCCACGTCACCTCCCACCACCGATCCTCCGGTGACCGAACCACCCGTCACCGCTCCTCCGACCACCCAGGCACCGACCATCGAGGACGTGCTCAACGGGCTCTTCACCTGAACCGTCTCGCCTGAGCAGGCTCAGGTCTGGTCGGCGACTCGGCCGTGACGGTGGCGGGTGATCGAGAGCGCCTGCTCGTCGAGCCAGTGGCCAAGTTCGACCAGGCCGGTCGTCGACAACGGTGAGTCATCGACGGTGATGTCGCATCGGTGCGCCGCACGTCGGACCTCGTCATCGACTGCGGTGAGCAGCCGGAGACGATCCGACCCCGACCTCGCCAGGCGGGCGGCCAACTCGGCATCGGTCTCCGTGACGACGGTGACCCGCTGGGACCCCACGGGAACCGGGGCAGAGAACTCCACTGAGGCACCCGTCAACGCTGCGGCGCGTGCGGCCAACCCGATCTGCACCGGGGAGGCGTCGGGACCGAGCCGCACCAGGACCCGACGAATCGGCACGTGGCGCAAGACGTTGTCCTCGCTCACGAGGCCGAACCGGTCCGCCGCAACGGCGAAGTGGCGGCGCCAGGCGTGGGCGTAGGACGCATCGCCCCGGACCGTGTCGTCGGGCTCCTCGGCCGGCCGGGCACTCACCTGTAACAACCGGAAGATATCGCCGGGCCCACCAGCCTTGGCGCCGGCGCCCACCGATGACCGCTTCCATCCACCGAACGGTTGACGTCCCACGATGGCACCCGTGATGTGGCGGTTCACATAGGCGTTGCCCACCTCGACGGACGAAGTCCACCGGTCGATCTCGACGGGGTCGAGGCTTTGGATTCCGCCGGTCAACCCGAACTCCGAAGCGTTCTGCAGTTCGATCGCCTCATCGAGGCTCGATGCCGTCATGATGCCGAGAACCGGGCCGAAGCACTCGGTGCGGTGGAACCACGAGGCGGCCCTCACCCCCAGCTTCACCCCGGGAGACCACAGGTGGGCGGCAGGGTCGAGCAGCTGTGGTTCGACCAGCCAGGACTCCCCGGGGTCGAGGGTCGTGAGCGCCCTCGACAGCTGCGGCGACGGCTCGCCGATGAGCGGACCCATCACGGTCGCAAGTTCCGTGGGCGGACCGACCACGATGCTGCGCACGGCATCCGCGAGCCGGGTCAGGAAGAGCGGGTCGTCGTGCACTGCGACATCGAGGATGGCCAGGCTCGCGGCCGAGCACTTCTGGCCGGCGTGACCGAACGCTGAACGCACCAAGTCCTTGATGGCCAGGTCCTGGTCGGCGGCAGCGGTGATGACGAGCGCGTTCTTGCCGCTGGTCTCGGCGAACAGTCGCAGCGACGGCTTCCAGTCGAGAAACATCCTGGCGGTGTCGTACGAGCCGGTCAGCACCACGACATCAACGTCGTCGTGGGTGATGAGGTGGCGACCCACCTCGTTGTCGGGGCACACCACCAGCTGTACCAGACCGTCGGGCACCCCGGCCTCGGCGAGCTGCTCCATGAGCTCGACCGCAGTGCCGACGGCCTCGGGCGCAGGCTTGAGGAGCGCCGCGTTGCCGGTGGCGAGGGCGGCGAGCACACCGTTGGCGGGTATGGCGTAGGGGAAGTTCCAGGGTCCGGCGACGACCACCACCCCATAGGGCTCGAGGCCGGCACCGTCGTCGAGCAGTTCGTCGAGGTGACGGGTACTCTCGGCGGCCCAACGGGCGAAGTCAATCGCCTCGGACACCTCGGGATCGCCCTCGTGCACCGTCTTGGCGGCATCGTGGGCCATCACGGCCAGCGTGCGGCCGCGCCGCGCCGCCATGACCTCGGCGATGCGGCACAACAGGCGACGGCGCTCGTCGGTCGAGGAGTCTGCCCACTGTGCCGCGGCCTCGGTGGAGGTTTCGACCACGGTGTCGATGCCGTCGGTGGTGTCGATCCGCGCCGTCGGCTCAGCGGGACGGTTGACCGTCAGGTGGTGGCTGATCCAAGCGCGGTTAAGCGCCTGGGTGAAGTCGGTGTCGGGCTCGTTGGCGAACGGTGCTTCGGGGTCGAACCGGCGGCGTTCGGTGCTGCGGTCCTGGGTGCGGCGCGAGGTGATGGCGACCCGATGGCGGTCGAGGACGGACTGTTCGAAACGGTCTTGCTCGGTCCGCCACAGTGGGGAGCCGGGTGTCAACGAGAAGAGGGATCGCAGGAAGTTCTCGGGGCCGGCGTTCTCGTCGAGTCGGCGAGTGAGATAGGCGATGCTCGCGGCGAAGTCCGACCGTTCGACCACTGGGGCGTACAGCAGCAACTCCCCCGCAGCGTCGCGAGTGGCGCGGGCCTGGGCCGGCGCCATGCCTTCGAGCATTTCGATCTCGAGCCGGTCGGCGAGGTGGTGACGCCGGCGAAGGCCCAGTGCCCAGGCGACATCGAAGAGGTTGTGGCTTCCGACCCCGATGGACAACACGCCGTCGGCCGCGGCCACCACCGCCGTCTCGAGGAGCCGCTTGTAAGACGCGTCGACCTCGGCCTTGGATTCGTACGGCGCCAGGGGCCACCCGGCGAGCTCGGCGTCGACCTGTTCCATGGCCAGGTTGGCGCCCTTGACGAAACGGATCTTGGGCGGAGCCCCGCCGGTGGCGCATCGCTGGCGGCTCCAGGCGACCAGCTCGGCGAGCACGGCGTGAGAGTCCGGCAGGTAGGCCTGCAGCACGATCCCGGCCCGGAGGGTCGCGAACTCGGGTTCGTCGAGCACCGTCCGGAAGGCCGCCACGGTGAGGTGGAGATCGCGGTACTCCTCCATGTCGAGATTCACGAACGCCGGCGGTTGCGCCGCCGTCGCGGCGCGGTAGATCTCGCGCAGTCGTTCACCGATGCGATCGACCGACTCGTCGAAGGCGAGTACGTCGAGGTTGGCGCACAGCGCGGAGATCTTCACCGAGACGTAGTCGACGTCGGGGCGTCGGGCCCGGGCGATGACGGTATCGAGACGCCGTCGGGCTTCATCGTCGCCGAGGATCGCCTCGCCCAACACGTTGATGTTGAGGTCGAAGCGATCCTCGCAGCGCTTGCGGACGTAGGCGCCGAACGCCGGGTCCTCGGCGGGCAGGATCACGCCGCGGGTTTCGTTGCGGAGCCGAGCGTGCACCAGCCGGCTCACGATCGATGGGGCGACCTTCGATGCTGTGGCCGCCAGACGCAATCCGGCGCGGTCGGCAATGGGCACGGTGCGGGGCAGTCCGGCCTCGACGAGCGAGCGCAGGCGCTGCATGGAGCGGTGCGGTTCGGTGATGCGCAACACCTGGTCGGTGAGCTCGAAAAGCATCTCGCGACCACCGGCATGCTCGAGCAGCCGACGAAGGCGTTCGGAGCGCCGTCGCTCGGCCCGGGAAGTCTCACCGAGTGCGACCTCGAGTACCTGTTCGGCGAGGCGCACAGCCTGGGTGAGCGCCGCCGCGTCGTCGTCGGGGCTGCCGTCGGCGTGGCTGGCGGTGTGGCTGGCGGTGGGCTCGTCGGCGGAAGGAGTGGGGCTCACCATGGCTCCATCCAACACCCCCACGGTGCTGGGGCACGGTCAGGCGACGACTGGCTCGGAGGCTATGAGCCCGGTCTCGGTGCGGGCGGCGCGTCCGGCCCAGACCAGCGCCACGAGGGCCAGCGACCCGTAGAGGAAATAGCCGACGGCCATAGGAGTGACGGAGTCCTCGATGAGGGCATCGAACACCGAAGCCAGCAGCGCCCCGCCCGCGAGGGTGACGAAGCCCAGGATGGCCGACGCTGTGCCGGCGAGGCGGCCCATCGGCTCGAGGGCGAGGGTGTTGCACATGGGCGACATCAGCACGACCATGGAGTTGGTCACGGCGACCCAGGCGAACCAGGCCCCGAACGGCGGTCGGCCGTCGGTCGCCAGCATCATGACGACGCCCAGCGCGGCCAGCGCGACCATGGCCATCGACACGCCCATGAGTATGAAGCGGGTTCCCCGCAGCCGGATGAGCCGGTTGTTGATGAGCAGCCCGACAGCCATGAGCGCGCCGGCCAGACCGAAGTATGCGGCGAACTGTGAGCCGCGATCGTAGATGTTGTCCATGATCGGCTGGGAGCTGCCGAGGAAGATGACGAACGCTCCGGTCGTGAACGTTTGCGCCACGATGTAGCCCACCGTCGAGCGGGTGCGGGCAACGACGCCGATGGCCTGGCCGAAGGTGGCGAGCTTGAATTCGCGACGGTCCTCGGGTTTGAGGGTCTCGCCGAATCCCAGGGTCCACACGAACCCCGCTGCCGAGACAACGGTGGCGACTGCGAACACGGTGCGCCAGCTCCCGACCTCCAGCACCAGTTGACCGAGCGAGGGCACGATGATCGGACCGATGAGGAAGACGGCCATGATCGTGGTCACGACCCGAGCCATCTCGTCGCCCTCGAACAGGTCGCGGGCGATCGCGGTGCGCAGGACCGCAGGCGACGCAGCGCCGAGTCCCCACACCACCCGTGCCGCCAACAGCAGTCCGAAGCTCGGCGCCAGCGCCGCGCCCAGGGCGCCGATGACGGCGAGCACGATGCCGACCTTGAGGCAGGCGGATCGACCAAAACGGTCCGACGCGGGGCCGAAGACGAGCTGGCCGGTCGCCATGCCGAGGAAGTAGGTGGTGCCGACGAGCGACACGTTGCCACCGGTGGCGTCCAGGTTGAACGAGTCGCCGATCCGGTCGAAGGCGGGGAGGGCGATGTCCACGCCGACCGCCATCACGACCCCGAGGAAGGCCAGGTACGAGACGACGGCTCGGTGCGATCTTGGAGCGGTCACGGCCGCTCAAGGTATCGCACCGTTGCCGGGGGTTCCTTGGTTTACCCTGACGCCATGATCCGGGGATTCGTCGTGCAGTCGTGAGCGGTGCCGCCATCCTCTTCGCCCACCGCGGTGCTCGGGCCCATGCTCCCGAGAACACGCTCGAGGCGTTCCTGCTCGGCCTCGAGATGGGCGCGACCGGACTCGAGAGCGACGTGTGGCTCACCGCCGATGGTGTGGCCGTCCTCGATCATGATGGTGTGGCCCAACGGCGCTCGTACGGGCCCGGTGGCCGCAAGATCGCGGCGGTGGACCGTGCCGACCTACCGGCCCACATCCCGACGCTTGCCGAGTTGTACGAGGCGGTCGGGCCCGACACGCCGCTGTCGCTCGACCTCAAGGACCCCGCTGCCCTCGACGCGGTGCTGCGCGATGCCCGCGCCGCTGGGGCCGCGGAGAACCTGTGGCTGTGTCATCCCCGGTGGCGTGATCTCGCCGCATGGCGCGAGGAGACCAGCGACATCCACCTCGTGAACTCGACCTTCCTGGGGTACATGAGTAGCGGCCCCGAGCGTCGGGCCAAGCAGCTCCAGGCGGCCGGGATCGACGTGATCAACCTGCACCGTTCCGAGTGGACGCCCGGCCTCGTCGCGCTGTTCGCCCGCCACGGGCTGGCGACGCTGGGCTGGGATGCGCAGGAGCCCTCGACCATCACCGAGCTGCTCGAATGGGGAATCGACGGCGTGTTCAGCGACCACGTCGACCGGATGGTCGAGGCGGCGGCAGCGGTGGCGCTCTCGGCGCGGTAGCGCCCTCGGAGCGATAGCGCTCTCGTCGGCGTCAGCTCACAGCGTTGTCAGCTCACAGCGTTGTCAGCTCGCAGCGTTGTCGGGTCGCAGCGCGGTAGCGCTCGGACGCGTCAGTTCGCCGTTGGGGACCTTGCGGACTCGCCCGAAGTGCGTTCGATGCAGCGGTGCGTGGTGCCGTCATCGTGGCGCGGTCCGCAGCGACCGTCTTTCCACACGGTGCCGTCGGCGCATTCGGTCTCGATCTCGCCGTCGCCGAACTGCTCGGCGAACAGCCGCCGGTAGGCCCCGCCGGCGGCGAGCAACTCTTCGTGGGTGCCCGACTCGACGATCTGGCCCCGCTCGACCACGTGGATGACATCGGCGGCCTGGATGGTCGAGAGACGGTGGGCGACCGCGATGGTGGTGCGTCCCGAGATGAGCTCGCCGAGGGCGGCCTGGATGCGGCGTTCTGAGGCCGAGTCGAGCGACGAGGTGGCCTCGTCGAGTACCAGCACGCGGGGGTCGTAGAGCAGGACCCGGGCGATGGCCACCCGCTGGCGTTCGCCGCCCGAGAGCCGGAAGCCGCGCTCGCCCACCACGGTGTCGTAGCCCTCGTCGAACTCCATGATGCGGTCGTGGATGGCTGCGGCCTGGGCGGCCTTGTGGATCTCGGTGTCGGTGGCGTCAGGCTTTCCGTAGGCGATGTTGTCGCGCAGGCTGCCGGCGAAGAGGTAGCTCTCCTGGGTGACCATGCCG
>Ga0105047_10002106_pt1 | contig 35597 bp, 26 predicted proteins | sample MAT04_FD_78384 | JGI IMG/M metagenome (GOLD analysis project Ga0105047, IMG submission 78384) | Freshwater microbial communities from Lake Fryxell liftoff mats and glacier meltwater in Antarctica - MAT-04 (megahit assembly) | ecosystem: Environmental > Aquatic > Freshwater > Ice > Liftoff... | reverse complement strand
CTGGGCATCATCGGAACTCGATATGGCACAGGCATCGACCCGGCCAATCCTGCTTCGCTCTCGATTGCTCACCAGGAACTGCGTCTGGCGATTGAGCTGAAAAAACCTCGGTGGCTTCTGGCTCATGAGAATATCCTGACGGCTCGAACCTTGTTTTCAGAAATCGGTCATGAAGGAGTGGAAGGGCGCAAGTCGCTGAATCTCAAACGCTCTGACGTTCTGGAGAATCTGCGCCTGATCGATATGTACGAAGAGGCAACATTCGACCGCCTTCCGTTTCCTGAGCGAAAAGGCAACTGGGTTCAGAAGTTTCACGCGGAGAACGATGCCGGACATTATGTCCTGTCGCAGTTCTTTCGGTATCAGGAAGTCGAAGCGTTCGTCATGGACCACTTTCAGGGCGGTTCGCCTCTTTTAGAAGGGCTGGCTGACAGATGACCCCTGAAAAAACACTGGAACTGCTCCAACTGGGCGAAGGGACACAGGTCGAGTTCAAATCAAGCCTGAAAGCTGCCGAATCGATCGGCAAAAACACCTGCAGTTTTCTGAACTCGTCCGGTGGCTACATCGTGTGCGGCATCGCTGACAATGGTGACGTTGTTGGCGTGGATGTTTCTGACACACAGTTGTTGTTGTTTGAAAAAACGCTGCATGAAAAACTGTCTCCATCGTCGCTGGTGTCGGTTCAGCGCCAGGAACTGAACGGTCGGCAAATCATCGTGATTGAAGTCCCTCAGGGAAGCGACGTTCCCTACTCCTTCAACAATGTGTTTTATGTTCGGAATGGCGAGACCACACAGGTAGCCGACAGTGAAGTCATTCGCGACATGGTGCTCGCGTCGAATATCGAACCGATCCGCTGGGAACGACGCCACTCGACAGTTGATCCGGAGACAGAACTGGATATCGACGAAATCCGGCGCACGGTGTCGGATACGCAACGAGTAGGTCGAGCCCGGTTTAAGGACTCGTCAGATGTCATAAGAACTCTGGAAGATCTTTCAGTCGCTCATTATGGCCGCATGACCAACGCTGGGGATGTGCTGTTCACGAAGAATCCCGCGATGCGTTTGCCACAGATTCGCCTGCGCGCCTTTTGCTACAACTCGAACAAAGCCGGTGACAAGTTCGCCGATATGAAATCATTCGAAGGGCCTGCGATGACAATGTTTGAGCAGGCTTATACGTTCATTGTCCGCAATACACCGACGATCTCACGCTTTATTAAGGGCAATCCCAAACGGCAGGACTCTCCGCTGTATCCTGAAGCGGCCGTTCGCGAGGCACTCATCAATGCGTTCGCCCATCGAGATTATTCCAGTGCTTCCGGCGGCATTGCCATTCATGTCTTTCCGCGACGAATGGAGATCTGGAATTCCGGTGGCCTGCCAGCGGGCGTCACGTCCGAGAGCCTGGGACGAGGCCAGCTTTCTGTGCTTCGCAATCCGGATATCGCGCATGTTTTGTACTTGCGGGGTCTGATGGAAAAAGCAGGCCGGGGAAGTGTGCTGGTGGTTCAGGAATGCGAAAAGAGTGGACTTCCTGTACCAAAATGGCAGTCTGACGACAAACTCGGCGTCACACTCACATTCTTCGCAGGGGAAGTCACCCCGGGGAAGTTACCGGGGAAGTTACCGGGGAAGTCACCGGGGAAGTTCTGCGGCTGATCGCGGTGCTCGAAGGCGACATGAAGCGGCAGGAAATTCAGGAACAACTTGAGCTGAAACACGAAGATCACTTCCGAGCAGCCTACCTGGTACCAGCACTCGATGCCGGTCTGATCGAGATGACTATTCCGGACAAACCCAAAAGCAGCAAACAGCGTTACCGCCTCACCGCCCTCGGAAAATCGGTTCAGACGAGGGCCAAATCATGACCACGAAACTGCAGGCCCTGCAGGATCTTGTTCCCAACGCCGATTGGGCGTCGCTGCCATTGTTTGATCGCACGGGTTGGACGCGAGTCAAGTTTGGCGACGTCGTTGAGAACTGCAATGCGACGTGCGATCCGGCGGAAACGGGGTTGGAGCGGTTTATTGCGATGGAGCATTTGGAACCGGGGTCGCTGCATGTACGGTCATGGGGAAATGTGGCGGATGGGACGACGTTCACTCGACGTTGCGCGCCGGGGCAGGTGTTGTTTGGAAAGCGCCGGGCCTACCAGCGAAAGGTGGCCGTGGCGGAATTCGACGCGGTGGTGTCGGGCGACATTTATGTGCTCGCGCCGAAGGATGATCGGCTGCTGCCGGAACTCCTGCCGTTCCTCTGCCTCTCGGAGCGGTTCTTCCAGCACGCGGTCGGCACGTCCGCCGGTTCGCTCTCGCCCCGCACCAACTGGAGCAGTCTCGCCAGCTTCGAATTCGACCTCCCGCCACTCGACCAGCAGCGCCGCATCTCGGAAATTCTCTGGGCGGTGGATGACGCAATTTCTGGGGCTGAGCACGTGGCCTTGGCAATGGAAGTGTTAATTAGCGGTCGGGTTGCGGAGGCAATGGGCAATGGGGCCAAACAAAGCAAAAACAAAACGCAAGAGACACTGCTCGGACGCCTGCCAACTGGATGGGACGCTCCAACACTGCGCGAGGTTTGTTCCGTGATCTCGGACGGAGTGCATAAAAAGCCGGACTACGTGGAGAAGGGCATTCCGTTCATCACCGTGAAGAACCTGACAAGGGCACCGGGAATCTCATTCGATGATGTAAATTATATTTCGGATGCAGACCATGCCGAGTTCACAAAGCGGACTCGACCCGAGAAGGGCGATGTCTTGCTCTCTAAAGACGGAGCAACGCTCGGGGTCCCTCGCGTGGTTGAAACAGATCGAGAATTCAGTATCTTCGTTTCGGTCGCTCTTCTTAAACCTGATCACGTCCGGCTAGATCCTCATTATTTGTGCTATGCGCTTCAATCGCCGGTGCTGGGCGGGCGTCTCATCAAGAATCAAGCGGGTTCTGCAATTCGGCACATTCATCTCATTGATCTGCGGTCTGCCAGAATACCTCTCCCTCCGATTGCTCAGCAAAAAGAGTTTGTGAAGGCAGTCCGGTCAGCAGAGGTGATCGGCACAACCCATAGAAAGCACCTCGCGAATTTGAAGGAACTGACGTCTGCTTTCCTTGGCTCAACATTCTCCTAAGCACCATTCCGTATGAGCTTCAACGAATCCAACACTGTCGAACAGATGATCCTGGACGCCCTGTCGTCTCCAGCCGGCAGCAAGAAATCGTCGTTGATTGTTCAAGAAGATGCTCTGCCTGGCTGGGGTGCGTCGCTCGGCAATGAGATGAAAGACGCGGCGGCGATTCCGGGCAAATGGGCCTACGTGCCCTGTGCCAGGGTTCCTCGTCAGCCAAACGATGTCATGGTGGAATCGTGGCTGCGGGCGGCGTTGGTGCGGCTGAATCCGGAGATCGCCGCGCAGCCGGATCGAGCGGACGAAGTGATCTATGCTCTCCGGGCCGTTCTACTTTCGGTTCAGGCGGATGGGCTGGTGCGGGCCAACGAAAATTTCATGACGTGGCTACGGGGTGAAAAGACCATGCCGTTCGGTCCCAACGGTGAACATGTCACCGTGCGGTTGGTCGATGGCGTTGATCTGACTCAGAACCAATTCGTCGTGACGAACCAGTGGACGTACCGTGCCGGGGCGGTGGAAAAACGGTTCGACGTGGTGTTTCTGGTGAATGGTCTGCCGCTGATCATCGGCGAAGCCAAGACGCCGACTCGCAACGCCGTCACGTGGTTCGATGCGGCGTTTCAGATTCACGAAATCTACGAGAAGCAAGTTCCCGCGATGTTCGTGCCGAATGTCTTTTCCTTCGCCACCGAAGGCAAGATGTTCCGGTACGGTTCCATTCGAATGCCCATCGATATCTGGGGGCCGTGGCGAACGATGGAGAACGAGCCGGAAGGATCACTGACAGATGTACGTCGCACGGTCGAGAGTATTCTTCGGCCAGACGTGGTGCTTGATATTCTGCAAAACTTCACAGTCTTTGCGACCGACAAGAAGCATCGGCGGATCAAAATCATCTGCCGTTATCAGCAGTATTTCACGACGAACCAACTGGTCGATCGCGTGATCGCCGGTTATCCGAAGAAGGGACTGATCTGGCATTTTCAGGGAAGTGGGAAGTCGCTGCTGATGGTCTTCGCGGCTCAGAAACTGCGGCTGCATCCGAAGCTCGGAAATCCCACGGTGATCATCGTCGTGGACCGTCTTGACCTGGATACTCAGATCACGGCCACTTTCAATGCGGCGGATGTGCCGAACATGGTCGGCGTGGCGACTCGACAGGAACTGCAGACGCTGCTGGCTCAGGATGTTCGCAAAGTCCTGATCACCACGATCCATAAGTTCGGCGAGGCGGGTGGCAAGCTGAATGAACGGTCGAACATCATCCTGCTGGTCGATGAGGCCCATCGAACTCAGGAAGGCGATCTGGGCCGAAATATGAGGGAGGCGGTTCCGAATGCGTATCTGTTCGGACTGACGGGGACGCCCATCAATCGAGCCGACAAGAATACGTTCTGGGCGTTCGGAGCGGACGAGGATGAGAAAGGCTACATGAGCCGCTACTCGTTCCAGGAGTCGATCCGCGATAAGGCGACGCTGCCTCTGCATTTTGAAACTCCGGAAGTGAAGCTCAAAATCGACAAGGCCGCGATTGACGAAGCCTACCGGCAGATCACCGGCAGACTGAGCGAACAGGATCGCGATGATCTGGCCAAACGGGCGGCAAAGATGGCCGTGCTGGTGAAGAACCCGGAACGCGTCCGAGCCGTCGTAAATCACATCGTCACGCATTTTCAAACGAAGATTGAACCAAACGGGTTCAAGGCGCAAGTGGTTGTCTTCGACCGGGAATGCTGTGTACTCTACAAGGCCGTGATGGATGAACTGGTCGGGCCGGAAGCCAGTGCCATCGTGATGAGCGGTGCTCAGAATGATCCGCCCGAATGGAAGGAGCATATGCGCGACAAGGATGCCGAAGAAAAGCTGCTGGATCGATTTCGTAATCCGGTTGATCCGCTGAAGTTCGTGATTGTGACCAGCAAACTGCTCACGGGTTTTGATGCTCCGATTCTGCAGGTGATGTATCTCGACAAGCCCATGAAGGACCACAATCTGCTGCAGGCGATTTGCCGCACGAACCGTACATTCGGTCAGGAGAAGACGCACGGATTGATCGTGGATTACATCGGGATCTTTGATGATGTCGCTCAGGCTCTGGATTTCGATGAGAAAGCCGTGCAGCAGGTTGTCAGCAACATCGAAGAACTGCGGAAGGCTCTGCCCGTGCAGGTGCAGAAGTGCCTGGCATTCTTTTCTGGTGTGGATCGCAGCGTTGGCGGGTATGAAGGTCTGATGGTGGCTCAGGAGTGTCTGCCGAACAACGAAGTCCGTGACAAGTTCGCCGCCGAGTACAGCGTTCTCGGAACGATCTGGGAAGCACTGTCACCGGATCCGGTGCTGAGTCCTTACGAAAAGGATTACAAATGGCTGACCCAGGTCTACGAGTCAGTGAAGCCTCCCAGCGGCAACGGCAAGCTGCTCTGGCATGCCCTGGGGGCGAAGACCGTTGAACTGATCAATCAAAACGTGCATCTGGAGTCAGTGCGGGACGACGTCGAGACGCTGGTGCTGGATGCTCAGGTGCTGGAGGAAATCCTGGGTGATGCGGATCCGGAGAAGCGTGGCAAAGAAGTGGAAATCAAACTGATCGCTCGACTGCGAAAACACGGCGGAAAGCCAAAATTCAAGGCTCTGGGTGAACGGCTGGAGACGATCAAAGACCGCCACGAACAGGGGTTCCTGAACAGCCTGCAGTTCCTGAAGGAAATTCTGGAACTCGCGAAGGAAGTCGTCGAGGCGGAAAACCAGACCGATCCAGTCGATGACCGAGATCAGGCCAAAGAAGCGTTGACGGAACTGTTCCAGGATGCCAAGACTACGGCGACTCACATCATCGTAGAACGCATCGTCAACGACATCGATGAAATCGTGAAGAAAGTCCGCTTCCCGGATTGGCAGCACACAACGGCTGGTGAACGCCTGGTGCAAAAGGAACTGCGTCGGACTCTGCTGAAGTACAAGCTGCACACGGATCAGGAATTGTTCGACAAGGCGTATGGGTACATTCGGCAGTATTATTGAGCGTCGCCGTTTGCCTTGAACCAAAGCAAAGAACCCCGCAAAACTCAATGTTTTACGGGGTTCTGCGGATGACTTCGTTCCCTTGCGAGAACAACTGATGGGCGCTGAGGGGCTCGAACCCCCGACCCCCTCGGTGTAAACGAGGTGCTCTAACCAACTGAGCTAAGCGCCCGCAAAATTGCGGCCAAACATCGCTGGACAGGCGGGAGTATCGGCGGTTCGCCCATTTGTTTCAAGGGAAGCTGATTTTCCTGTATCGAGGATCGGAAAATTGAGACGGGAGCGCGGTAAAGTCGGTACGAACGCCTTGCCGCTCAACGAATTCAAACGCGTGCGAGAATCACAATCAGGGGACTGACGTCCCTCCGGTCGCCGGAAGAAAACTCCGACCTGACAGCCTGAAGGATTTTGCTCGACCGATGTTCGCATGCAGGCAAAAACAACGAAAACAGAGCGGCCTGGTTACCCAGGCCGCTCATTGTGCTGGAACTGCAAGGCGGGCCGTGACTCACAGTCCAACGACATGATGCACCAACGCAATGCACGTGCCAATGCGTAGCCGGAATATCAATTTCCGGATACAAAACGCCAGCATAGCGTTTGCAGCAGCAGTGAAATGCTGGTTTCTTGTTATTTCCCAGCAGGTTTTTCACCAACTTGCTTCGATCAGAATTTCGTTGAAACACCTATGTTGAATTCGCGCGATGCAGAATTCTGAGGCGCGACGTTGCAGAATGCGTCAGTAGGAAAATGGCAGAGTGTGGCGTCCCAGAATAGGATTTCCTCACGATCTCGCAGGCCGAATACTGGAACAGTTTACAAAACACGCCAACGGGAATAGAAAAAATGTATCGACGACTCGACCCGCAGAAAACGATTGCCACACTGAACACGCTTGCAGATCGGATCGACGAACGATTTCCCGGCGCAAGTCTGAACGCGGTGTGCAAGGAGTTATCCGCGATTGCGACCGAAACCTGTGGACGGATCGCATGGGTTTCACGGCCATACAAGGCCATCCGGTTCGCGGTCATTCTGGTGATTGCTGCCGCCGCATGTCTTGGCTGGTTTCTCATTCGGCGAGTGCGAATGCAGGGAGACGGTTTCAGTATTGAGGAACTGGAAGCTGGCACAAATGCGATCGTGCTGACTGGAGCGGCATTGTTTTTTCTGTTCTCGCTGGAATCACGATTGAAGCGAGCAAAAATTCTGCATGGGATTGATGAGTTGCGTGCGATGTCTCACGTTGTCGATATGCATCAGCTCACAAAAGACCCCAGCCAAATGCTCACGTTCGCCGCAAAGCGCACAAAATCGTCACCGCAGCGAACATTGACCGCGTTCCAGTTGACTCGCTATCTGGATTATTGCAGCGAACTGTTGTCTTTGATCGGGAAACTTGCGGCCTTGTATGCTCAAAGCACTTCCGACAGTGTGGTATTGCAAGCCGTGAATGATATCGAAACACTCACGAATGGAATCAGCCGAAAGATCTGGCAGAAAATAATGATCCTGGACGACGACATCGCGGAAGAAGCAGCGAAAGAGATACCACCTCCAACATCTGCGTCTTCAAAGGCGAGTGCGTCGGCGGATCCCGCTGCGGTGAGTGTTTCGAAAACGCCTAAGGAGTAGGCCGGACCAAGGTCGTCCGTCGCAGGAACATCGCGCGCTGAATGATTCGTCGGGGAAAAAGACAGGAAAATTGAGGACAGGAAGATTTCCGAGATTTCTTGTCTTCGTTCCTCCGGAATTCTATTTTCCTGTCCGCAATCTTCCTGTCCGTCTTCCAATTCCCGAACCGGCTCCAGGTGCCAGGTTCACGAGAATCTGGCGCCAGGTTGCTATCGGCGGTCGCCCTGAGTCTGCGGCAGTTATCGAGACCCACAGATTCAAGACGACCGCAGTTCCGGCAGTGCGGCGAGCTCAGGCCTGCCCACTCGAGACAGGAAATTATTTCGGGACAAATCCTACAGAATCCCGAGGAGTTTCAGGAACTCGCGGCAGAATGCCGGATGGGCAGGCCATGCCGGGGCCGTTACGAGATTGTCGTGGACGAGGGCACCATCGATCGCGATTTCCGAGTATGTTCCGCCCGCAAGAGTAATCTCCGGACCACAGGCCGGGTAAGCTGTACAAGTTCGTCCCTTCACGATGCCCGCCGCCGTCAGAATCTGGACTCCATGACAAATAGCCGCGATTGGCTTTTTCGCTTTGTCAAAGGCTTGCACAATGTCCAGAATGCGTTGGTTCAATCGCAGGTATTCTGGTGCCCGACCTCCGGGAATCATCAAACCATCGTAGTCGGTTTCCTTGATCGTCGTGAAATCTGCATTCAACGTAAAATTGTGACCTGGTTTTTCGCTGTAGGTTTGGTCGCCTTCGAAATCATGCACCGCAGTGCGAATCTTGTCTCCCGATTTCCTGCCCGGACAAACGGCATCCACCTGGACGCCCAGCGTAAGCAGTGTCTGAAACGGAACCATGATTTCGTAGTCTTCTACAAAATCGCCGGCAAGAAGCAAAACTCGCTTGGGGGACATTCGATTTTTCCAGCCTCAAAACTTGTAAAATTGAGTCACGCACAAATTGACCACTCAATCCCCACGGTATCCGGATTGTGCCCTTGAGCCAACCGAGAAGAATTCATGGTTTTCGTTTTTCTTGTGCATGTCCTCTCGTGACCACTATACTATGAGCGATCAGATCTGACGTCTCAGGACTGTTCTAAATCGCGGAAAATCAATATGCGAAATCTCATCATTCTGAATATCATTTGCGTTCCGGCAGCCATAGCTGGACTTCCGGTTGTCGGCATCGCGGCACCGCCCGTCGATTTTCAACGTCAGGTCCAGCCGATTCTGGCAGAACACTGCACGCTGTGTCATGGTGTTGATCAGACGGATCGTCAAGGCGGGCTGCGGCTTGATCTTCGGGCGAATGCTCTGACCGGAGGTGAATCCGGGATGCCAGCGATCGTTCCCGGAAAGCCGGACGAGAGTGAATTGATTCGACGCATCAAGTCGTCCGATGCTGACGTCGTTATGCCTCCCGCTGATCACAACAAGCCACTTTCCGAAATTCAAATCGCGACGCTGACGCAATGGATCACGGAGGGAGCGAATTACGAAGCGCACTGGGCGTTCGAAGCTCCGCAGAAAACTTCACTGCCGGACGCGGGGACATCGCACCCGATTGATGCGTTCGTGCGATCGCGGCTTCGGAAGGAATCGCTCGCGCCGGCATCACAGGCGTCCGATTCCGCTCTTTGCCGCAGGATTTATCTGGACTTGATTGGTCTGCCTCCATCGCCTCAGGAATTGGCTGAGTTCCGCAAAGCAGGGGCCGACCGCACGATCGAATTTTTACTCCAGAGCGAACGCTTTGGCGAAAAATGGGCGCGAAACTGGCTGGATCTGGCGCGGTATTCTGACACCAATGGCTACGAAAAAGATTTGCAACGTGAGCAGTGGTCGTGGCGCGACTGGGTGATCGAATCGATCAACCGCGATATGCCATACGATCAGTTCCTGATTGAGCAGATTGCGGGAGACCTATTGCCGAATCCGACCCAACAGCAAATTATCGCGACGGGATTTCTTCGCAACAGCATGATCAATGAAGAAGGTGCGATTGTGCCTGAACAGTTTCGCATGGTCGAAATGTTTGATCGAATTGACTGCGTCGGAAAAGCGGTGCTCGGACTGACGACGCAGTGTGCTCAATGTCATACCCATAAATTTGACCCGCTGACACACGAAGAATACTACGGAATGTTTGCATTTCTGAACAATTCGTACGAAGCGCAGTCCTGGATTTATACAGAAGAGCAACTCGCACAGATCGCCGATATCAAAAATCAGGTTGAGAAGCTCAACGATCGGGTTCGAGCTGAACGGCCGGACTGGGAGACAGAATTTGCAGCATGGAGTCGCGATCTGCAGGCGAAAGAAATTGCATGGAAGCCGCTGGAAGCCATGGAACTTGGCACCATCAGCGGACTCAATCACCCCACGCAGGAATCAGACAAGTCGTTGTTGATGCTGGGACACACAAGTGCGGATGTCTTCATGATCGCTCAGCCGGAATTGAATGGCGTCACCGGTTTGCAGCTTGAAGCGTTGACGTATGGGGATTTGCCTCACAACGGTCCGGGTCGAAATCGCAATGGCACGTGGGTATTGAAGGAACTCGAAGTACTCGTCCGCAAGCCCGATGCGACCGAATGGGAGAAACAGAAACTCGTCAACGCGACAGCCGATTTTTCACAACCAGATTCCAAATCCGAAGACGGAAAGACTGCAAATGGTCCGGTCGAATATCTGATCGACGGCAAAGATGAAAACGCCTGGGTTGGTGACCGCGGGATCGGATTACGAAATGCGCCCAGCGTGGCGGTGATTCAATTTGAGCAGCCGCTGGATTTTCCAGCAGGCAGTCAACTGAAAATTGCCTGGCGCATGGGGGATATGGTGGGCTGTATGCGGTTCAGTATCACAACCGATGCCAGCCCGAAAGCGTCTGCGATTGATCATGCTGCGATGCTTGTTTTGAACGTCCCAAAGGATCAGCGGAGCATGGAGCAGGAGGGTGCCTTGTTTTCGGCATGGCGAAAATCCGTCGATGATTTGAAAGCCATCAACGACAAGATTGACAGCTTACTGAAGTCCTATCCGACAGCAGCAACATCGATCCTGCACATGGCCGAACGAGAACCCGAGAGACCGCGTGTGACGCATCTGCTGGATCGCGGGAACTGGGATCAGCCAGCGCAGCCGGTCGAACCACATGTGCCAGCAGCATTCAATGTTTTTCCAGACGACGCACCCAGGAACCGACTAGGATTCGCGCGGTGGCTGGTCGATCGCCGCTCACCGCTAACAGCACGAGTTGCCGTGAATCAGGCGTGGCAGGCAATTTTCGGGGCCGGTCTGGTGGAAACACCCGAAGACTTCGGGACTCGCGCGCCGGTCCCGGAGTATCGAGAGTTGCTGGACTGGCTGGCCGTGGATTTCATGGAGCATGGATGGAGTCGCAAGCATTTAATTCGCTCAATTCTGACAAGTGCGACTTATCAGCAGTCTTCCGAATCGACACCGGATCTGCTCGAACGTGATCCTGCCAATCGTCTTCTCGCCCGTGGACCACGTTTCCGTGCGGATTCGGAAGTTGTTCGAGATATCGCGTTGACGGTTTCGAACCTGATCACGCACAAACTTGGCGGCCACGGAATCATTCCTCCCGTCCCACAGAATGTGCTCGACTATAACTTTGTGTATCCAGCCTACTGGACCCCGGCGACTGGTTCTGAACGATATCGCCGCACAGTGTACGGATTTCGCAAGCGATCCATGCCAGATCCTGTGATGTCAAACTTCGACGCTCCGAACGGTGATTTTTCGTGTGCTCGCCGCGTACGATCCAACACGCCTCTGGCCGCGCTGACGGGTTTGAACGAAACGATATTTGTCGAAGCGGCTCGAGCACTGGCAATGCGAATACTGAATGAAGCCGGTCACGATGACAAGTCCCGCGCCCGGTATGCCTTTCTGCTCTGCACATCGCGGGAGCCAACCGAAACGGAAGTCCAGGTGATCCTGAACCTGTTGGAAGTCCAGCGCCAGCGTCTTGCCGACGGCTGGTTGAATCCTCGTGAAATCACGACTGGCGATGCCGCCAAACTGCCGGTATTGCCGGAAAAGTCGTCGCCGCAGGACGCCGCCGCATGGACGTTAACGGCTCGAGTGTTGCTCAATCTGGACGAGACGTTGTCGAAGTATTGAGAATCAAATTTCTCGCGATTCGATGCGACACGCGGAATGCTCGCCCCGGACTTGCAAGAGACACTGCGAATTCGCGACACTCCGCTGGCTGAAAAAGGAGGATCGCGATCATGCAAAATGTGCTGGCAGTCGTACTCGCTGGCGGGAAAGGATCCCGACTGGACCCGTTGACACGGGATCGAAGCAAACCGGCAGTGCCGTTTGGCGGATGTTTCCGCATCATCGATTTCACACTTTCGAACTGCCTGAACAGCGGCATTCGGAAGATTCTGGTTGTTACTCAATACAAGGCAGCCAGCCTGGAGCGACACATCGAACTGGGTTGGCATTTTCTGCCGGCGGAGCTTGGTGAATTCGTCAGCGTCCGGCCTCCGGAACAGCGAGTCGATGAAAACTGGTATCTGGGAACCGCCGACGCGATTTACCAGAACATTTATACGATTGAAAAGGTTCAGCCGAAGTACATAGTGATCCTCAGCGGCGATCACGTTTACCACATGGACTATTCACAGTTCGTGCGGGAACACATCGCATCGAAAGCCGATGCAAGTATCGCCTGCCTGCCCGTGCCACTTGCTGATGGTCGTCGTTTCGGCGTCATGCAGGTTGATGAAGATCGACGCATTGTGCAGTTTCGCGAAAAACCGTCTGATCCGGAGCCGATGCCCGATCGTCCGGATCTTTGTCTGGCGTCCATGGGGATCTATGTCTTTAACATGGATTTTCTGTTCGACAGACTGTGCAGTGATGCCAACGATCCGTCCAGCAATCGCGATTTCGGAAAAGACATCATTCCATCGATGATCGCTTCAGCAGACATTCGAGCATGGCCGTTTCAGGACGAAGACACCGGTAAACCGGCCTACTGGCGCGACGTGGGGACGCTGGACTCGTACTTCGAAGCAAACATGAATCTGATTTCGGTTGAGCCGGAATTGAATCTTTACGATCCGGACTGGCCGATTCGGACGTGGCAGCCACCATTGCCGCCACCGAAATTTGTCTTCAATGATCAGAGTCAGAATCCGCCGCGTATTGGGAGTGCAGTTGATAGTCTGGTGTGTTCAGGGTCGATCATATCTGGAGGGCGCGTTGAACGCTGCATCCTGTCACCACTCGTTCGAGTGCACAGTTTCGCGTCCGTCCGTAATTCAATTTTGTTTGAGGGCGTTGATGTCGGCCGCAACTGCCGTATTGAACATGCGATTGTCGATAAAGGGGTGCATATTCCGGACGGCGTGGAAATTGGCGTCAACCATGCCGATGATATTGCACGAGGTCTGACAGTTTCCGAGGAAGGGGTGGTGGCGGTTGCCAGAAATGTGCGTTTTTGATATTCAGGAATGCCGTTTTTTATCCGATTTACTTCGGCGTGTTATTCGTGGTGGTGCGAAGTATAACACTGTGCAGACTTTTGAAACGGTCGCCGGGAGGATATGCTGTGTCTACCTATTGACCACTGCCCTTGTCCATTTACTATGATCCACACTTGTGGCGGCACTGGAAAGCCTCCTTAATGTCAGACTTTGAAGAACGATTGCAACGCGCGATTCAACGAGGCCAGCAGGCGCGTCTGGCGGATAGTGCGTCTGCAGAAGCCGATGCCGCGAGCGAAGAAGAACTGCGGATGAAACATTCGCATCTTCGCAGTGAGCTTACCGAACATATCGAAGGGTGCCTGCAGAAACTGTACGAGCACTTTCCGGGCTTCGACTACAGCACGGTCCTTAACGAAAAAGGCTGGGGGGCCAGAATTACGCGGGAAGACATCAAACTTGGCCGAGGCACCGCAAGAAACGAATACAGTCGCCTGGAAATCCTGGTCCGACCGTTCTCCGACCTGCATATTCTGGAAATTTCCACGAAAGGAACTCTTCGGAATCGGGAATCACTCAACCGGAGCAATTATCGATTTCTCAAGGAAGCAACGTTGCCGGACCTCACACAGATCGTCGATGGAATTGTGCTGGAATTCGCCGAACAGTTCTCTGCGAATGCTTAGCAGCATCGGCGGGGACAGCGTCTGGAGCAATTCCTGACAATTGGCACAAAACAGGCTTAACTTGCGTCTAAACGCGAACCGATTATGATTCGACGCTGTCCACGAAGGACACGGAGAGATGGCAGAGTGGCCGAATGCGCATCATTGCTAATGATGTGACTCCAGAAATGGGGTCCGAGGGTTCGAATCCCTCTCTCTCCGCTTGATTTTGTCAGTCAACAAAAGCCCGCAGGAAATCCTGCGGGCTTTTTTTTGTTTGGCTGGTGCCCTCCAACCCCGGCCACCCGTCAATTTAAAATTGACGTACCAGTAGTGCATCAGTTCGGACTCAACCGAATTCGGCGGTATTCCATTTGGCCTTTGTCACCTTCCAGACCGATCGGGCCGGTGGCGGGAATCTTAAATGCCTCTTCGATGACTTCCCCGTTGCAGGTACAGCGCGCAATACCATCCTTTGCTACGACGACCAATTCGTTCCAGTCTCCTGACTTAAATCTCTTCAGATCCTTATAAGGTCCGGCGAGCGGAAAGTCACGACACTGCAGTTGTGGCTCACGGATAAACACGCCACTGTCGGCGTTTGGTGTTGCACGGAATTCCAGCTTCAATGTGAAATCGCGACTGAACTCCTGTGTTGTGTACAGTTGCTGGATTTTGCGGCCTTCCGGTGGTGTCGTCACAACAAGACGACCATTAATCGCATGATATCGTCCTTCGGGTGTGACAATCCTGCCATCGAAGCTGACGGGGTCATCGACAAACGGCCAAACGACAGTAGAGTCGCTGGCCATCCACTTGCGGGCTCCATCGCGGAATTTTTCCGGAGTCACTCGAAAGCCCCAACCCGTCAGGTCTTTACCATTGAACAGACTCACAAAGCCTGGCTCAGGCTGGAAATCGTCAGCTTCCGTTTCGATGAATCCCAGAGTGGCAAGGATCGGCCGCAGGGCACCGGCCCATTTGGTGTATCCGACATTGTTCGGGTGCAGCAGATCGGGCATTTCTTCCACTTTGGCCTCGCCCTGTTCGTTTGCAAACAACGGCCATGTTTCGAGTACTGTGATTTGCGGATCGCCCTGAACTACCTTTGCACACAACTTGTTGATTTCTTTAATTTTGTCGGCCGGTCGGCCCTTTGAGGCGGAACTCGGAAATACCTGACACAACACAATTGGCATTTTTGCGTTGTGCTTCTTCAACGCGGCGATGATCAGTTTCACATTGTCGGCGATGATTTGTGGCTCCGCCTTTTCTTCCAGATCGTTGGTGCCCATGAGCATGACCACGCCGGACGGATTGAGATCCAGAACATCTTGTTTCAGTCGGACAAGCATACCCCGCGTCGTGTCGCCGCTGATGCCTCGGTTGGCCACTTTCAAGCCGGGAAATGCACCGTGTAGATCATCGCCCCAGCCCTGCGTTATCGAATCACCCAGAAATACAACCGCATTCTGATCCTGTTCGATTCGTTTCGCCCATGTCGCATGACGCTCTTTCCAGAGTTCTTGAAACCAGTCGTAGCGTCGAATTGGCCCGGCCCCCGGCAGTCCGTCGTCGGTGGCTGGCAGAGTGATGCTGGCGATATCGTCCGCAGATGCCGTGGTCAGTGCAGGTATCAGGCAGAATGCGGCGAGCAGGAGAAAGAGCGATGGTTTCATGGGAGCTTCTTTCGAGGGCGAAGAGCGTTAATTTGCAGTGTTGCAAAAGTCTAGCGGGCGAATGAGGGAATGCGTAGTGAATGATAGCAACGGCAAGCGGAGTGGCGTCAGCCCTCCGGTACAACGGCTGTTTCTGTACTCCAGCGAATCATGAATCGCAGTTGTACCGGCAAGCTTACGCATGCCGCTCGCGGGGGGGGGACTTGCTCTGTATCGCGTCGTCGGTCACACTTCGTCAAATGACAAATTACCCACTTCAGCCAACCGGAGAATCTCCGCTGCATTCCTCTTCCACTGACGATCAATGTGGTGCCGAAAACCAATCCTGCACCGAAAGTTTCGGATCAGCGATTCCCGAACTGGATGCAACGCTACGGAAGCAGACACGGATTCGCGCATGGGAATCTACACAGGATCCCGCATCGCGTCCGAAGCGAGAGGATTTGCCCGCCGCGCCGGATCGGGTTCATCGTCGTTGGGACCGTTTTGTGCGGCTGATGGGACATGAAGGTGTGCTGCGTCTGCTGAATTCGCATGTCACGATCTTTGGGCTTGGTGGAGTTGGCAGTTACGCCGCTGAAGCCTTGGCCCGTTCGGCTGTGGGACGGATGACTTTGGTCGATTTTGACGACGTGTGTCTGACAAATGTGAACCGTCAGTTGCAGGCATTTCCGGGCACTGTAGGACAATCGAAAGCCATGCTGCTGGCTGAACGTGTTCGAGCCATCCATCCGGAAGCATGGGTTGATCCGGTTCAGGCGTTTTACGATGCTTCGACATCCGAAGCATTGCTTGCGCCGCGCCCGGATTTCGTGATTGATGCCATCGACAACGTGACGTCAAAAGTACTGTTGTTGGAAACTTGTCTGTCACAGGGCATTCCCGTCATCAGTATCACGGGTGCCGGCGCGCGGCTGGATCCGACGCAGATTAAAGTCGATGATCTGAGCCGCACGAAGGTCGATCCCTTAGCGCGAGTGATCCGTAAGGAATTGTCTCGACGCGGCTTTGGCGCTGACGGTGAATTTGGCCTGCCCGTCGTCTATTCGGAGGAAGAAGTTCGGGCACCGGAAGTTCCGGAATGGGATCTCGATAAAGGATTCCAGTGCATCTGTCCTCATCGCGAAGATTCGCCGCACGCCTGCGAAAAGCGGCGCGTCATCTACGGCACTGCGACCTTTATGACGGCTGCGTTTGCCATGGCCGCGTCTTCCGTTGTCGTGCGGCGTCTGAGCCAGTTGCAATCTGCGGTGAACTGAAACAAGATCTGCCTTCCTGCGTTCGGAGTCCTCTCCCGCCTCAATCCAGAACCATGGTGTTTGTTGATGAATCGTTTTGCTCCCTTGGTCGTCTTTCTGCTATGGTCGGCTGCCAGCTTTCGATCGACCGCAGCGGATGAGATTGTTATTCCAGCATATCAGCGATTTCGGGCAGATCATTTGAATTCAGTCGATGCCGGTCGATTGCTGATTTCGGAACTCAATTGCCAGTCATGCCATGGTGGATTTGCCGGGCAGGTGCTTCCACCTCGACAGGCTCCGATCTTGACCGGGATCGGCAAACGGACGAATGCAGAATACCTCCAGAAATACCTTCAGGATCCTCAGGCCCTTAAACCCGGAACGGCGATGCCTGGCATCACCACGGCAAAAACCGACGCCGCGATCGCAGAATCAATCGCCGCATTCTTGACGCAGGGGGCTGCATGGCGTCCGTCAGGTGTCAGTGTTGGAGCAGTCCGGCGGGGCGAGGCGTTGTTTCATTTGGTCGGCTGTGCGGCGTGCCATGGTGACCAGCGCGATACTGCAGCCATTGATGCGATTCGCAAAGGACTTGCGCCTCCGCCTGGAAATGACGACGATACGGAGGACGTACCAGCCGAGAAAACGCCGCTCGAATCCAATTATGTGCGGCCTGATTTCACTATGCCTCTGGGGAAACTGGAGGACAAGTACATTCTTTCAGGCCTGATCACGTTTCTGCAGGATCCCCATGCGGTGCGACCGTCGGGAAGAATGCCCTCGCTGAATCTGACACCGGAAGAAGCACGAGACATCGCCAGCTATCTGCTGAAAAACGTCGATGTGAAAGCCAACATCCATTTTGAGTATTACGAAGGCCAATGGAATAGTGTGCCAGACTTTTCTCTGCTGACTCCGGTGGATTCCGGCGAGACAAACGAGTTTTCACTCGAATCGTTACCGAGGTCCGATACCTTCGGGCTCCGCTTCACCGGATTCCTGCAGATCCCGGCAGAGGGAGAGTTCCGATTTTTTTTGAGTTCGGACGACGGGGCCAAACTTCTGATTGACGATGCCGTCGTGGTCAACCATGACGGCGTGCATCCAGCAGGATTCCGCGATGGCATCGTGACGCTCCAGTCTGGCCCGCACAGAATCGTGGTCGAATACTTTGAAGCAGGCGGAGAAGAATTGCTGGCAGTTGAAATCGAAGGACCAAAGACACCTCGCCAGTCGATGGCTGGTCTTGTCACTCTCACACCGGAACCAATCGTCGAATCAGCACCCGTTGATGCCGCAACCTTGACGAATTTGATTGCACAAGGCCAACAGGCTTTCGCCACGCTGGGTTGTGCCGCATGTCATACGTTTGGCGACGGTGAACAGCGAATTGCGTGGACTGGTGTAGCGCCGCATTTCTCCGAAATGAAGACAACCGATGGCTGTCTGGCAGAGCGGCACTCCGCGAACGTGCCGCACTTTGCCTTCAGTCCTCGCCAGCGAGACGACATCACGGCCGCAATCCTTGCTTCTCGCGGCCCTAACTCAAATTTGAACGCGCCTGCCGGAAAGGCTGAGATCCGTCAGGTCATGCTCACGATGAACTGCTACGCCTGCCATTCACGTGACTCCATCGGCAGCGTTTCGGAATCGATGACGCACGTTTTCACCGGCAGCATCCCGGAAATGGGGGATGAAGGTCGAGTCCCACCGGCTCTGGACGGTGCCGGTGACAAACTCAATGAAGCATGGCTGAAGACAATTCTGAAAGCTGGTGCGAAGGATCGACCATACATGGAGACTCGCATGCCAAAGTTTGGCGATGCTGTGGCCGACGCTCTGGTACCGCGACTCATTGCCAGTGATCTGCAGGACTCTGTTCCACCCGTTGTGATGCCGGAAGCCGATCATCGTATCAAAGCCGACGCTCGATTAATGGTCGGAGATCAGGCACTTTCCTGTATCAAATGTCACACATTCGACAAGTATTCAGCCATCGGACTTCAGTCACTCAATATGACCGCCATGACACGAAGACTGCGGCGTGACTGGTTTCACCGCTACTTGCTGGATCCGCAGAAATATCGTCCGGGAACACGCATGCCCGCCGCTTGGCCGAACGGCCGTTCCGTGGTACCCGACATTCTGAACGGTGATGCCAATGTCCAGATTGAAGCCATCTGGCAGTATCTGCTCGAAGGCAATCAGGCGAAGGTTCCGTCCGGTCTGTTGCGTGAAGCCATTGAACTGATTCCTGTCGATCGCCCAATCATTTATCGTAACTTTATCGTAGGTCTCTCCCCCCGCGGAATTGCGGTAGGGTTTCCGCAGAAAGTTCATTTTGCCTGGGACGGTGAGCAATTCACACCGCGTTTGATCTGGCACGGAGCGTTTATTGACGCATCCATGCACTGGGTGGGCCGAGGTCAAGGTAATCAGACGCCGCTGGGCGATCATGTAATGACACTCCCCGCAGGGCCGCCGATCGCAGCCCTGGCATCTCTGGATGAACAATGGCCCGCGAAGCCACCACGGGAGAGCGGATTTCAATTCAAGGGTTATTCGCTGAGTCCTTCCGGAGTCCCCACGTTCCGTTATCTGTGGAACACAAGCAACTTCACGGACACGATTATCCCCATCAATGCAAGTCCTGACAACGGTCTCGAACGCATCGTCGTGGCGACCCTGGATTCAACAACAGACAATGTCTACCTTCGAGTCGCGAGTGGCCTGCATATTGAAGGAGCAGACGGAGTATTCACAGTTGATGGCGTGAAATTCCAGTTTGAAGATATAGAGCCGATCGTTCGTACTATCGAAGGCCGTCGCGAGTTGCTGGCACCGCTGACGCCAGTCAGTGGTGAAGCAACGGTGAGATATACGATGGTGTGGTAAGGCGAGAACATGACGAGAATCTCTGATTCAGTAGTTCAATATTGATCTCTAAAGTGCCGAATTGTGCCGGTTGATTGTGTGCCACTGGCTTTGCCAGTGATTTGTTTGTCATTGAATTCGCGGACAGCACTGGCCGAGCCAGCGGCACACTTCAGATTGCTGGTGTTTTTCAGTGCCATCACGCGGAACTACGGACATTCAAAAACAACTGGGGAAATCGTATTCAGGTTACACTATGAAATATCACCTCATCACATCCCTTCTTTGTGGCATCCTGTGCAACATCGCAGCCGCGCAGTCTGACGCACCGAAGGAAAAGGATTTCTATCCACTCGCGGCGTTGACTGTTCCCGAAGGGATCGTGCTTGAAGTCGGTGCGATTGAACCATTGCCGGATGGAACGCTGGCCATTGCGACTCGCCGTGGCGACATCTACCGAATTTCTAATGCATGGAACGATGATCTGACCGCAGCGACATTTGACCTTTATGCTGAGGGACTGCACGAAATCCTTGGCTTGAGTTACAAAGACGGATGGCTCTATGCCACACAACGCTGCGAGGTCACTCGGCTGCGTGATACTGACAATGACAGCAAGGCCGATGACTTTGAGACCTTCAACGACAGTTGGAGCATCACTGGTGACTATCACGAATATGCGTTTGGTTCACCGTTCGACAAAGACGGCAAGATGTGGGTCACGTTGTGTCTGACAGGTTCATTCAACAGCGATTGTCCGTGGCGAGGCTGGGCGTTGCGGATCGATGAGACTGGTAAGATGACTCCAACCTGCAGCGGCATTCGTTCGCCAGGCGGCATTGCTTTCAACGCAGAAGGCGATGTTTTCTATACCGACAATCAGGGGCCGTGGAACGGCACGTGCAGTCTGAAATGGCTGCGACCAGGATCGTTTCAAGGGCATCCCGGCGGTAATCGATGGTTTTCTTTGACTGAAGGTGGCAAGGATTCCGCACCAAAGGAACCACAGAGCGGCAGCCGAATTATAACGGAAGCCGATCGGATTCCTGAATACGAACCGCCAGTCGTTCTGTTTCCGTATCAGAAAATGGGACAAAGCGCAAGCGGTATTGCGTGCGATGTCAGCCAGGGAAAGTTCGGTCCGTTTGAAAACCAATTGTTCGTCGGTGACGTGACGCACAGCACTGTGATGCGTTGTTTCGTCGAGAAAGTCAACGGCCACTACCAGGGAGCTTGCTTTCCGTTTCGCGAAGGCATCAGTTCCGGCACTTTGGCTCTGCGGATGACAGACGATGGCACAATGTTCGTCGGTGGCACGAATCGCGGCTGGGGGTCACGCGGCACGAAGCCATTTTCACTGGAACGCCTGCGGTGGACTGGGAATACCCCGTTCGAGATTCAGGAAATGCGAGCAAAGACCGACGGCTTCGAACTGACCTTCACGGAACCTGTCGATTCGGAGATCGCTCGCAAGCCCGAGACATGGACAATGGAAACGTACTGCTACATTTTTCAGTCATCCTATGGAAGCCCGGAAGTCGATCGAACAAATCCGACAATCGCAGAGATTGACGTTGCTGCGGATGGCAAATCGGTGACACTGAAAGTCGATGGTCTGCAACGCGGACATGTTCATGAACTTCACGCTGATGGATTGTTGTCTGCAGCGGGGATTCCGTTACTGCATCCGGTTGCCTATTACACGCTGAATTATATTCCAGACCTTTGAATGCTGAACATAAGGAGTAACGCTGTGGGACTTCTGGCAGGGACAAAATTCGATCGTCCACCGCATTGTGAACGCTGCGAGAAACTGGAATCCGAATGCAGGTGCTCGCCACTGGAACCGGCTCGCACTCCGCCGGGAAAACAGACAGCGAGAATCGCGGTTGAAAAACGTAAACACGGTCGCATGATGACGGTCATTCGCGGACTGGCTGCGGAGGACACCGATTTACCAGGATTGTTAAAACGCCTGAAGAACTGCTGTGGGGCCGGCGGAACTATCACGGACGGCGAACTGGAACTTCAGGGAAGTCACGTTGATCGCGTGCGAGCGGAATTGCAAACGATCGGATACAAGGTCAAGGGCTGATGATGCTGGTCGCAGAAATCGTGTAAACCCGTAGTGCAGAATCCTGAAAACCACCGTGGTAAACACGGTGGCGTTGCAGTCCGTTGCGTCGCCATCGGATTTATTCCGGTGGTTCCCCGGATTTTGCACTACACGAAATGGTTTCATCCGTGAACGATTGACTCGGACGAATGCACGATCGCCGAGTGCGACCGATCTTCGGATGACGCATCCGTCATGGCGGGAAGAGTGACCAAAAACTCGGTTCCCTGAGATGTGGATTTGACCAGGGAAATTTCGCCTCCCAATGCGTGGCGAGTGAGCTGGCGGCACACGAACAGCCCCAGCCCGGTTCCGTGGTCCTTGGTCGTGTAATACGGCTGAAAAATCTGTTCCTGAGTTTCGTTGGAAATCCCGTGACCTTCATCACGGACTGTGATGCCAATCCGCGCGGGCGTGGCAGCTGATTCGGGAATGTATTTCGTAATGATCTCCATTGCGGCACCTTCGTTTGTCGCATCCAGCGCGTTCAGAATCAGGTTAAGCATCACCTGAACAAGTTGGTCGTAGACAGTACGAATATGCGGCATGTCGGAGGCGAAGGTGGAAATGATGGTTTTGCCCTTCCAGCGTTTGTAGTACTTGGCAATATTCAACGCATCATTGATTGCTGCGTGGACATCGACCGTCGACTGCTGCTGATTCGTGGGGCGGCTGAACCCTGTCAATTCTCGCAGTGTTCGCTGGATTCGAGTGAGTTGACCATCGACCAGATCGAGACGTTCTTTGACATGTTCGTCGGTGTTTTTTCGATTGAGCATTTGAATAATTGAGCTGATCGACGCCAGTGGATTTCCCACTTCATGCGCGATTCCTGCGGCCAGCAGTCCGAATGCGGCCTGCTTTTCCTGCTGAACGAGCATCGCCTGAGATTCCTGCAGCTCTTTTGTACGAACAGCGATTCGGCGTTCCAGCAGTTGCTGATTGGACTGCAGTTCTTCGTTCAGGATCACCAGTTTCTGTCCCGCCGAACGCAGCAATCCTGTCAGAGCGATGAAGGCCCATGCAGCCCAGCCAAGAAAGACCAGTGTCAGAATCACGGTGACGATGTCCGATTCCTGATGCGGTGCGGCGTAGAGTCCGAGGACAATGTAGCTGATCGAATGCAGCCCGAATGTCGCGAACGTCAGTCTCGGCGTATGCCGTATCGCACAGACGAGAAGCGAAAGAAAATAGTAAAACCGAAACGGACTGCTCACGCCATGATCGAAGTTGCACAGCAGTCCGATAAACAACGCTTCCATGACCGAAATGCCGATTCGATACTCCGACAGCAGCACCCTGCCTTTCCAACTGGCGAACGTATCCAGCAGTGCGTAGACGGCACCCAGGATCAGCATTCCGTTCAGCTCAGGTCGGCCTGTTTCGCGCTGCACAAGATTGACGTACAGGCAACCGACACCTAATCCGAACCAGCGAATTCGGACCGTAATCGATTCGGCCTGAGCCTCACGACTTGTTGGATCAAAATAACGCGCAGCGGCTTTTGCCGCTTTAAAGTTTGCGGGCAGACGAATAACTCCGGAAGGTGTATCCGGATAAGATTTTCGTGAAGTGCGATCGACTTCATTGGAACTCATAAGATTTCTCATTTGCAGACCAGCATGTTCTGCCGCAGACGTTTCGGTTTACGGAATTGGTAACGGCTGACGCAGATCGCTGTTGTTGAACTTCGACGCAGATTGTGATTGTGGATGGACTCGACCAACCAGTGTCCGATAAAAGAGGCAGTAAAGAAATCCTCCTGTCGCGGCATTGATGGAGCGAGGCTGTTATGAGTCGAGCGGTAAACGTACTGGCACTTGTCAGAGATGGCCAGAAGTACATTTTCCTCTACGACGACAGCAGCGTCCAGCAGGTTCTTTCGCAACTTGCGGAATTTGCCAGCGACCCTGAGCTTGACTTCACATGGTACGATGCGGCAACATTGTCTCAACGCGTTCGCGATCTGCAAGGTGAAGAGGCAGAATCACAAACAGAAGATTTTCCGAGCTTCTTCTGATGGTTCACGCGGCGAGGTGTTGAAAATGGTGCAAGGACAGTCCAATGCATGCTGCGGTCGATGCGTTTTTGAACTATCTGAAGATTGAACGCAATGCGTCTGCACTAACGATCAAGTCGTACGCTGACGATATGTCGCATGTCATGGAATTTCTCCAGGAACAAACCGGATCAATCCCCGATCCGCGACATGTCGAAGTCGGAGTTCTGCGTTCATACGTCGCATATCTGCACGAATGTGGCTACGCTCGGACCACTGTTGCCCGGCGTCTGGCCTGTCTTCGAAGTTTTTTTCGATACTGCAATCGCGAAGCAATTTGCGAAACAAATCCCGCTAAACCGCTGCGAACACCTCGCGCAGGACGGAAACTGCCGCATTTTCTGACCACAGACCAGGTGGGAGCGTTACTCATCGCCCCACCAGCAAATTCCGATGCCGGACTGCGGGATCGGGCGATTCTCGAAACGATGTACTCGGCCGGCCTGCGTGTTTCAGAAGTCGTCGGAATTGATCTAAAGGACTGGGATCGCTCAGCAGGAATTCTGCGAGTTCTAGGCAAAGGGCGCAAGGAGCGAATCGCTCCGGTGGGAAGTTACGCGACCAAAGCCCTCGATCAGTGGCTGGAAATACGGACTCCGGACGCCAAGGCATCGGAAAAGCAACGTTCCGCCATATTCTTGAACCGGTTCGGCCGCAGACTGACGACCCGGAGTATCGGTCGGATGCTGGAAACACACATCACCACGGCTGGTCTGACTCAGCAAACCACGCCGCACACTCTGCGGCACAGTTTCGCCACTCACCTTCTGGACGGAGGTGCCGATTTGCGAAGTGTGCAGGAGCTGTTGGGCCATAAGAGCCTGACAACGACGCAGATCTACACCCATGTGAGTACTCGCCGCCTGCGAGAAACTTACGAAAAAGCTCATCCACACGCAGCGAAGAATCGGGCGTCGTAGATCCATTCTCCAACACAATTGCGAATTTTGCTCACATGTTTTCAGGCGGCAATTGAATTTGCTCTCCCGCACTGGCCCCGATGCGATCGATCGTCAATTTCAGAAAGTGCGTCGAACAACTGATGCATGGGTCGTAACTGCGAATCAGGCGTTCACAATCGTCTGCAGTTTGCTGATCATCGGAGCTCAGCACGTGAGGCAGCCAGTCGATGAGATCCAGTTCGATCTGTCGCTGATTTTGCGATGTCGGCGGGACGATTTTTGCCAGGACGACTTTGCCCGCATCATCGACCTTGTAGCGATGATAGATCAGGCCTCGTGGAGCTTCCGTGGCTGCACAGCCTTCGCCATTCCGATGACTGTATGGAATCCGTGAGGGTTTGAATGGCTTGTAGTCGCGTAAAATCGACAGAGCTTCATCGAAGGCATGGATGACCTCAAGGCCTCTGGCAATAATCGCCTTGAACGGATTGAAACATGGACTTGCGAATCCAATTTCATCGGCCACTCGACGAGCTGCTTCACATAGTTTTTCGCGATTCAGATTCACGCGAGCCAGTGGGCCGACATGATAGCTGGCTTGATCCGATGTCTTCAGTGAATGCAGCGCGGTGCTGTGCTCCACATGGTGCTCGGCGAATGTTGTTTCATACTCTAAAACATCAATCGACAAACCGGATGTTGAAACGATACGTCCTTCGTTCATCGGATACTCATCCGGATGACAGACGGAAATCATTTCGTAATCTCGCTCAAAGTCCGGAAAATCGAAACCTGCCACCCAGCGAGTCGCATCAATTGCTGCCTGAAGTCCCCATTCGAAAGCTGGAATCAGTTTTTGCATCTCCTCTTTTTTCGGCGCGCGATAGAAGCCACCCACAGCCACGTTGATCGGATGAATGGCGCGACCCCCCAGGACTTCCAGAAGTTCGTTTCCCTGCTTCTTGAGTTTCAGGCCGCGAGTGACTTCATTGGGAAATCGGGCGGCAAGTTCAATCCCGCTGGCAGCGCCAAAAAAATCGGGAGCCTGCAGCAGGTGCATGTGCAGTCCGTGACTCTCGATCCATTCACCGCAGTACAGCAAACGCCGCAGTCGCCGAATTTCCGGGCTGATGGACACTCCCAAAGCCTGTTCCAACGCATGCACGGCGCTCATCTGATACGCGACCGGGCAGATGCCGCAGATTCTGGCAGTGATGTCCGGGACTTCTTCCAGCGGACGACCCCGCAAAAATCCCTCGAAGAAACGAGGTGGCTCATAGATTGATAACTGCACGTCTTCAATCTTGTCGCCGTTCAGACGGATATGCAATCCGCCTTCACCCTCGACGCGAGTCAACGCTTCCACTTTGATTGTGCGAGTTTCACTCATGTATGGCAACTCCTGAATTTATCGAGCCCAGGGATCGGAGGACTTACGTGCTGCCGCTCGCCGCTGTGCCATTGCAACCCCAGGGTGAGCGGAGCGACGTCAGTCGCCCGATCCCGCTTTCTCCATCATCGCCTCGACATAGTTCGATGCCTCGCGAAATTCAGGCGATGCCGCATTGAAGCTACGAAGCAAAGGCAGCAGTGTTTCTGCGCGAGTTCCGGTATTCAGATATTCGTCCGTCAGACTTTGGCAATTGGACTGAGCCGCAGGGCCAAAGCAACCGTAGCAGCCGCGGTCGTAGCTCGGACAGATTGCACCACAGCCGGAATGTGTCACGGGACCAAGGCACGGAATTCCCTGAGCCACTTCGACGCACACCGTGCCTTTTCGCTTGCAGTCGAGACAAACCGAATGCGAAGGCAGTCGCGGACGTCGCCCGTTGACCAGTGCTCCGATCACCTCCAGCAGTTGATGTCGGCTGATCGGACATCCTCGCAATTCGAAATCGACTTTGATGTGATCGGCGATCGGTGTTGATGTTGCAAGCGTCGAAATATATTCCGGTCTGGCATACACGCAACGCAGGTAGTCTTCGTGATTCGCCCAGTTCTTCAGTGACTGAATTCCACCGGCTGTCGCACAGGCTCCGATCGTCACGACGGTGCGGGAAATTCGACGGACATCTCGAATTCGCTCTGCATCATGCGGTGTCGTAATCGATCCTTCCACCAGAGTGACGTCGTACGGACCAGGCTCCAGCCGACTGCTGGCTTCCGGGAAGTAAGCGATATGCACGGCATCAGCAACTGCCAGCAACTCATCTTCGCAGTCCAGCAGTGAGAGCTGGCATCCATCGCAGGACGCGAACTTGAAGACGGCAAGGCGCGGACGTTTTCGAGCGGTCTCAATCACAGGTCGTCGATCTTTAATATGGATGCCACTTGATCGTAACAGAAAATCGGCCCATCCTTACACAGGAACTCTGGACCAAACTGGCAATGTCCGCAGAGTCCGATTGCGCAGTTCATATTTCGTTCCAGTGAGACATAGAGCGATTCGGCGCTCAGGCCTCGGCCAAGCGCCATTTGAACGGTGTACCACATCATGACTTCTGGTCCACAAGTCATCAGGATCGTGTGTTTGGCGTCGCGCAACGGGATTCGGTCCAGAACGTTCGTCACCATACCGATCTTACCGTGCCATAAACTGTCCGCACGATCGACGGTCACCTGCACATCGATTCCCCCCGCACGCCAGTCCTCATATTCTGCGGAATACAACAACCCGGACGGTTCGCGAGATCCAACGATCAGCGTCACGTCCTTGAACGCATCGCGATGAGTCAACAAATGGCAGACCACCGGCCGCAGAGGTGCCAGTCCGATGCCTCCGGCTACTAACACAACATCTCGTCCAACACAATCTTCAACCGGCCAATGGGAACCAAACGGACCTCTCATGCCAATTGAAGAATCGGTCGGCAGTTGTGCCAGAGCGTTAGTGACGTTGCCAGCTTCCCGGATAGTGTGCGACACAACGTCGCGCAGGTCGGGATCACCGCTGATTGAGATCGCGATTTCCCCGAGTCCTGGTAAATACAGCATATTGAACTGGCCCGGACGGTACGAATATTCTTTCCTCACGGCCGCATCATCGAAAGTCAGATCGCAAGTGAAGACGCCGGGAGTCGCCGGAGCTGTTCGAGTGATTCGTACCGAATGCGCGAGCCAGGGATTGTGAGGATGTGCGGTTGCAGCAGGTTTCACGATTCGGTCTCCTCAAGGCTCTTGCCTGCGACTTGTTCGGTTGCAGGGGAGATACTCGGAGAACTACGAATGGCCGCAACTTCCTGCGTCAAATCGATTCCAACAGGGCACCATGTGATGCAACGTCCACAGCCCACACAGCCAGAGGAGCCGAATTGATCCTGCCAGGTCGCCAGTTTGTGCGTCATCCATTGCCGATAGCGGCTCTGAATACTATTCCGTGTGGGGCTTCCGTTCATATAGCTGAAGTCGATATTGAAGCAGGAGTCCCAACTGCGTTCGCGATCGATGTGGTCGCCTGTCAGATCAGGCACTTCATTCACTGAAGAGCAGAAACACGTCGGACAAACCATCGTGCAATTCGTACACGACAGACAACGATTCGCGACGTCCTCCCATTGCGGATGCCGAAGGTTGTTCATCAACAGATCCCGGATCCCTGTTGTGTCCATCTGTTTCGTAATCTGATCAACGGCCTGCTGTCGTGCAGAAGTTCCTCTGTCCAGTTGTTCGGACGTCGCGGGCGCAGTCGTTAATCGAGCGGCCAGTGCCTGACCAGCCTCCGATCCGATTTCCATCAGGAATCCGTCGGCGATTTCCGTCAGTGCAAGATCAAAGCCCGCGTTGCATCGTGGACCCGTATTCATCGAAGTACAAAAGCATGTCGCCGCAGCTTGAGTGCAGTTGACGGCGATAATGAAGGCTGCCGACCGCCGTCGTTGATACGTCGGGTCAACAAACGGGCCACCAAGAAAGACTTTATCCTGAATTTTCATGGCCGCCAGTTCACACGCGCGGACTCCGAGAAATGCATACCGAGGCGGTTCGGCCTCCGGTGTACTCATTTGCCAGCCTGTTTTCGTCCGATCTGCTGACGCGACCAATGTCACAGGAGGAAACAGATATTTCTTCCAGGAATGCGGTCCGACGACATATCCAAAACACGCCTCGTCGTTCCGACGTTCCAGTCGATACTTTCCGGGCTCCTGAATATCAGTCCAGCCGACAGGCAAATCCTCAGCCGACGCAATGTCTCCGTAGACGATTGCTTCCTGATCAATCGTCGGGCCAACCACCTGATAGCCGTCGTCAGCCAATGTTCGGATCAGTTGATCAAGCTCACTTCGAGCAATAAACAGAACCGGTAAACTCATGTTCGACATTCCGCAAACAAATCTAATAATTGCAATCGAGTCGACAATAGTCTCTGTGACAGAACCTGAGCCACGCGTTTCAGCAATACATAGCCAAGGTCTTGCTCACTTGAACACAGATCCCGCAGTTTTTGTCCGGACATAGCGATCAACGTCGTCTCTTCGGTAACCGTCGCCGTTGCCGTCATCCGTCCATCTCCCAGCAAGCCGGACCAACCGACAAGTTCGCCGGGACCGGTCGTCAGAAACGGTACGCCTCCGCGTCCGGGCACGTTCATGGACAACCGGATATGTCCCGTAGAGATTACGAAGACATTATCCTCAATATCGCCTTCCCTGAAAAGGATCGTTCCCGGAGATAGCATACACAACCGCGACACACGGGAAAGACACTCAAGTTGACCGATGGACATATCTTCAGCAAATCGCGTTTCCGCAATGAGTTTTAGCAAGCTGTCAGAATCCGATGTCATTCCTGTGATCCCATCGAATAATGCCGAATGGCGGCAATTTGTGTCTTCAGTTCGCTGCGAAAATCGGGATGAGCGATCGAAATCAATTGCTCACCACGCTGCCGCAACGACAATCCGTGTAAATTCACAGCGCCATACTCGGTCACCACCCAATGCACGTGTCCGCGTGTGGTAACAACGCCCGCGCCCGGCTTGAGTTCAGCCACGATTCGCGAAAACTTTCCACCGCTGGCCGTGGATGGCAATGCGATAATTGGTCGGCCACCATCAGACATCGCAGCTCCTCGCATGAAATCCATCTGCCCGCCGATGCCGGAGTAAATCTTATGTCCCAGTGAATCAGCACACACCTGACCTGTCAAATCAATCTGCAGAGCAGAATTGATCGCGACCAGGCGATCAATCTTGCGCAGCAGATTTGTGTCGTTGGTAATATCGCATGGCAGGAATGCGACCTGTGGGTTGTCATCAACGAAGTCAAACAGGCGTCGACTACCGGTCACAAAACTCGTCACAATCTGCCCCGGATAAATGCGTTTTCGGCGATTTGTAATTACTCCGGCATTCACAAGATCCACGACGCCATCAGAAAACATCTCCGAATGAACGCCCAGATCCGTCTTGCTGCCCAGCCTCGAAAGTACCGCTGCGGGAATCGCACCAATGCCCGTCTGCAGGGTAGAACCATCTTCAATCAATCGCGCGATCTGTTCTCCAATCGCTGCTTCGACTGGCGTTTCGGCGCTGACATGATTTTCGTACAGAGGCCGATCTGTCTCAAAGCAAGCTGCGAATGAACTCATTGGCACCATGCTGTCACCATGCGTGCGAGGCATCTGCCGATTGATCTCGGCAATCAGAATCGGTGCGCTGTCGGCTGCGGCGCGAGCTGAATCCACTGACGTCCCCAAAGAGCAAAACCCATGACGATCCGGCGGAGAAACCTGGAGCAATGCCGCATCCAGTCGGATATTTCCGTTGCGAAACAATGAAGGAATATCAGACAGGAACACCGGGATGAAGTCCGCATATCCTTCCTGAACGGCTTGTCGGGCGGGTTTACCTGTGAACAAAGAGACGGAGGTAAAACGATCTCGACAACCTGCTTCCAGAAACGGCGCGGGTCCCTCGGTGTGCATATGGAATAACCGTATCGCCTCCAGATCGACACGACGACACATCGCCTCTAACAGTGGAGTCGGAGTGGCCGCCGCACCGTGAATGAAGATGTTCATTCCGGACTTCAGAACCCGGACAGCTTCATCGGCAGAGGCCATTTTTTGAAATTCATAACTCAACGAAACGCTCCGCTCCGAAGCCGACGAGCAGCAGGAAATGATTTCCCAGCGGGAATATTTCGTTTAACCCGTGGCCGACAGGCCAAGCTACAGACAACCTGGCCTGTCGACCACGGGTTAAACAAATCACAAGTCGCAAGCCGCCGCCAGAGGTCACGATTCTCCTACCGCACACCTCAGTCAGTTTCATGCGTGCAAATGCATTTGATCTGAAGAGAAGCAACTTTGGTTCCGCAAAATCGCTTTCTATCGTGTTTCTTGACCGCGTGCAGGAAGAACATGAAGAATCGTCAATACATCAGCACGCCATTCCTTCAAATACCATGTTAATGCTGCCGCTTCGAGGTTTGTCGCTGTAACGCCGATCATGGCTATCCGCAAGGGCCAGATCGAGTAGTCGAGAAGTAATGCGACCGCACCGGCAAGAATCAGCCACTGCGACGTCTTAGCGCCATATGTGTGGTAGCTCGGGACTTTTCCATATTTCCAAAGCCCATACAATGTCGTCAGCAGATAGCTCAAAAATGCCACGATCCACCAGACAGCCTCAGACTTCAAGACATCCCAGCGCAGCACGAACAGACCAAAGAATAAGGCGGCATAAAGAACGGAATCTGCGAAACTGTCGAACCGAGCGCCGAAATCAGATCGTTGGTTGAGCCACCTTGCAAGCTTACCGTCGATCCAGTCGCTGAGGCTCAACACGGTGAATAGCCCGGCAAACCACACTGCGTTTTCCGTGAGGGCTAACCAGAAGAGTATTATTGCGCCAGCTAATCGCATCGCGCAAATAATGTTCGGGATCGTGACGATTCGATCCCGGTACGGATCATTCATTCTTGTCCCGCTTTCATCACGAATCGAACAAAGTAGTAAAAAACGGGAGCCGTAAATGTCAAACTGTCAACGCGATCAATCATGCCTCCCTGCCCCGGCAGCAGCGTGCTGCCGTCTTTCACCCCAGCGTCCCGCTTAATGGCTGACATGTTGATGTCACCCAGAAATCCGCAAAGAGAAATCAGGAGTCCGGACGACATCGTGATGAGAAGCCCGGCACTCAGTGATCGTGCTTCGGTGAAGCTTGTCAGCCATGGCGCTGAAACGACAGCAAGCAGCATGGTACAAGACATTCCTCCGAGCAGTCCTTCCAGTGATTTATTGGGAGATACCTGTGGTGTAATCCTTGTTCTCCCGAAACGCCGACCTGTGATGGCCTGCATGATATCGTTGAGTTCGGTCAGGAGCATCAGGTACAGAAACCAGCCAACCCGGCCAACACGCGGCTCAGAACCAAAGTGTAAGTCAAACAATAAGAGGGAAAAAGAAAGGCAAACGACAAACAGCATCAGCCCCCACACCATGGCGGCAGTCGTTCGGATATATCCTTGAGTAAGTCCCAGCCAGGATCGCAGTCCGCCCAGAATCAATACGAATGCGATTGGAGATGCCTGGAGCATAAGACTTTGATAACCAGCGAGAGACAGATAGTAGTACAAGGGAACATACAGGAATACGAACACCATTGTTCGAGCTCCCATATGCTCCCGACCAACAATCCAGATAAACTCTTTCAAACTGGCGACAGCAGCGATTGCCAGTATAACGGCGACTCCAGCTTTACCGAACACGACTGCCATAGTCAGCAGCCCTGCGAGGACCCACCAGGTCCTGAGGCTGGCAAGTCGCGACTGGACCACATCGTCAGTCGCCCCACGAAGCGCGACAATCCGCACAAGTGTGCCACCCGTGAGCGCGACGAAGACAACCGCGATCGCCCAAAGTAGTGTGGGATTAACTGACGACACAAGTGTCTCCGGTTAGATATGACTGCGAGTTTATCGCAATCCGCGTTCTGTTAGGGAATTGTCACGTGTAGTGCAGAAACCGGGGAACCACCGGAATAAATCCGGTGGCGACGCAACAGACAGCAACGCCACAGAGTTCACGTCGGTGGTTTTCAGGATTCTGCACTACGGATTTACACGGTTTTGATTTTGGACAGGTACTTAACGATTCCGCGGAGGATGAAGGGTAACGTTGCAGTCGCCAGCAATGCGAATATCAAAGTCCGGTCCAGCAAGGCAAACGGTCCCTTTTCGACGATTACTGACAGGGCCGGAACACGGGTTCCGGCGTAGACAAGGATGACCGTGCTCGGCAAGAGACCCAATTGAGTCGTCCACAAAAAAGTTCTCGCTGGAACAATATTTGTGGCCCCGGCAGCATAGTTCAGAAAACTGAACGGCGTATGAAGCAAACGGAGCGTCAGGAGAAAGAAACCTGCCTGGTTCTCGACCTTGCGGCGAAACTGAACTAAAAGGACTCCAAACCGCGATTCCACATATTCGCGAAAAACAAATCGACTTGCGAAGAACGTGATCATGGCTGCCACGGTCAGCGCAGTATCAACCATCAGAACTCCCGCCCAAACACCAAAGAACCAGCCTGCTATAAAAGACTTTCCACCCGTTCCTGGAATCAAAGAAAGGCCGATGTAAAGCGCAAAGCCGATCAACCAGGATTTCACCGGGTGTGAGTCCACGACATCACGCAGCGATACTTCCTTTTCGACTAACCAATGAAGAGAAGTATATCGCTGAGCCATCAATCCCACAGTTGCTAGGATGCCAAAAACGGCTATTGAAGCCAGAATTCGCCGATGGATTCCTTTCATAATGTATTCTCAATTCGGAAAGCTGTGTGAATCCCAGTTCGCCCCTTGCAGAACCCGTGCAGGATTTGTCTCGCGAATGCGCATTTGCAGAGTCCGTCGATCAAGTGACCGTGCGACAAACGCGAATTTCGTTGTTATTCCTCGGTGGAGATGTCGTCTGCAAAGGTCAAGAAACCCGTGAAGCTTCCTTTCCTGAATTTTTCGACGGTCGAGTTGCGTCGTCATTATTGCCGTGAAGAGGTTCGGATCAATCGACCATGGGCACCGAACGTGAGTCTCCGGCTGGAAATGTTGCATCGGGTTGATCATCAGCCTGACGTCCCCCGCTCGCCGGAAGTGACCTTCGAAAACGATTGATTTCCTGAAACGACTTGAACCTTCATGGATGCAAATGGATAATCGCTTTGACAAAACGTCTATGGCTTTTGCCACAACGCTATCCAACGAAGGTCTTTCGCGAATGCTTCGCCTCAGTATTTCAGTCATGATCTGCCTGCTTCTGACGACTCGAATCACCTGCGGCGAAAACTTGCCTGGTATTGCGCAGGAAGAGCCAACACAGGGATTCGCAGTGAAGACGGAACAAGGCTGGATGATCCCGTATGACGTAACAATCCCCGGAACAGAAATCGTGTTTCGCATGATGCCAATTCCTGCGGGAAAGTTTGTAATGGGCAGCGACGATTCTGAATCGGGCCGCAAAGAGGATGAAGGGCCTCGCCGCATGGTCACGGTCCAGCCGTTCTGGATGGCCGAGTGCGAAGTAAAATGGGAAGAGTATAAGCTGTTTATGCAGTTGTATCGGTCCCTGAAAGAATTCGAAGAACGCCGGATTCGGACCGTCACCGACGAAAATAAGATCGATGCAGTTACCGCACCGACGCCCCTGTACGAACCCGATTTTACATTTGAATACGGTGAAGACCCGAAACAGCCGGCCGTCACAATGACGCAGTACGCCTCGAAGCAGTACACCAAGTGGCTGACAGGGATTACAGGTCAGCAGTTTCGACTGCCGACAGAAGCGGAATGGGAATATGCGTGTCGCGCTGGCAGCAGCACAGCGTACTCGTTTGGCGACGATCCCGCTCTGTTGGACGAATACGGTTGGTTCAGTGATAACACGGATTCTGAAGGCACCAAAACTGTTCGCCAGAAGAAACCGAACGCATGGGGACTGTATGACATGCACGGCAATGCGGCAGAGTGGTGTATTGATGGCTACGCTCCATACGCAGATTCTCAGTCGCCGCTCAACGCGGCAGCAGACTGGATTCGAACGGACATGCCGGATCCCCGCGTAGTGCGAGGAGGCATGTGGGAATTTCCTGCCGCCGACTGCCGCTCGGCCGCTCGGCTGGGTTCGAACGATCTGGAATGGAAAGCGTACGATCCCAATCGTCCGCGCAGTCCGTGGTGGTACACAACCGATCCGGCACGTGGCGTCGGGTTCCGCTTGCTTCGTCCATTGAATCCACTGCCTCGTGATGAAATCGAAGAGTTCTGGAAGATCGACAGCGAAGACATCGAATTTGATGTGGATGATCGGATTCGCGGAGGTCGCGGAGTGTTCGGTCTGGTCGATAAGGATCTACCTCAGGCGATTCTCGACCTGCAGAAGTAAGGATCGAGCGGAGCGGCGTAAGCCCTCCGAGGCACCCAGGTTCAACTCGGCGGGCTGATACCCACCGCTCTGAGATTCGCGTGCAACTCGGCGGGCTGATAACCACCGCTCGCTTGGCACTCCAGTACTCGGTCAGCGGTAAAATGATGGATTGTGTGCCACTGGCTCTGCCAGTGTTTTTTGTCCAAAAAACAGCACTGGCGGAGCCAGTGGCACACATCAATACAGGGCTGGCAGAGCACTAGCTTCTGATTCTCCCTGTCCACAAATCCGGATCGCAACGCCCTCCGTTCCGAAAACACCCCAATTTAACACTTTTCTCCAATTCTGTTTGACCAGACTCGAACGTGACCTATGTTTCTTCAACTGCCGCTCGTGAGGTGTGTGCTGAGGCAGCAGATACAACAGATACAACAGCGCGGTGGGG
>Ga0105047_10002104_pt1 | contig 35598 bp, 45 predicted proteins | sample MAT04_FD_78384 | JGI IMG/M metagenome (GOLD analysis project Ga0105047, IMG submission 78384) | Freshwater microbial communities from Lake Fryxell liftoff mats and glacier meltwater in Antarctica - MAT-04 (megahit assembly) | ecosystem: Environmental > Aquatic > Freshwater > Ice > Liftoff... | reverse complement strand
GGCGTCAGGCCAACTTCGTGTCGAATCTGTATCACACCCTGCTTGGCCGTGCTCCCACTCTGGCGGGCGTGACCTACTATCTGAGGTTGATCATGGCTGGCTATACGGAAGCGCAAGTCACCAGGATTTTCAAGTCTGATTTCAAGCTGCCAGCGACACGATCCGCCTGAGGCATTGTCGCACGAAAGTCAGCGGCACTCTGCGGGTGCAGGACGGGTGGCGGAAGCCCTGGACCAATGACGGGGGGACAGTGCGATCCAAAGCTGCTTGCACCATTTGCTGTGACCGGTGCCGGGAGCTGCCTGCCCGGTTTGGCCCAGACATTCACGTCACAAAGGTGCCGTCTATGGTGCCCAGAGGTGCCCACTCTGGTGCCATTCTGCTTTCCGCGAGATGTCACTCGATGCATCAGTTTGCACTCAGAACGGGCACTTTGGGGGCCATAAACGCGAAACGGAAACCCCAACCGTGTGGGGGTTTCTGTCGCGAGAGCCAGTGTTTTACCTAGCGGGATAAAGCGGAGAGGCAGGGATTCGAACCCTGGGTACCCTCACGGGTACTCCGGTTTTCAAGACCGGTGGGGAGACGACGTAACCGACGCCCGCTTCGGGAGATAGTCGATCCACCGTCCACTAGGGTGCCCACAGTGGTGCCACCCAGTTCACACAGAGAATTGATCATCCCAACCAAGGTTCTTGCGACGGTCTCGTCGAATCGGAATGAGATGAACCAGGACAGAACCAGCAAGCTGCCCTGAGAGGTCTCCCTGAGAGGTCTGCATTGACGCTCTCCTCGATTGAGTGGGAGCGCCGGACTGGTCGCCCCACGATCACGTCATCACTGGACGATCACACCTTCAGTACCAAGAATAGTCATCACACAAAACGCAATACAACTCAGCGTGTTGCCATGTCGATCTTGCATCCCTTGCTCGCGTTCTTGGCTTCCCTGACTCAGCCAGAACTCGCCAGGCAGGTCGTGTTTTTGCGAGAAGAGAATCGCATTCTGCGTTCGCGGTTGCCGAAGCGGATCATCGCCACTCCGACCGAGAGAAGTCGACTTGCAAAGCTCGGTCGGGAACTGGGAGCCAAGCTCAAGGAAATCATCTCCATCGTCAGCTACGACACGTTTCGACGGTGGGTCAGAGCAGCTGAGAGCGCTCATGTCACACACAACCGACCACCCCAGCGCACCGGTCGACCGCGCACAGCCACCGACATCCGCGAACTGGTCGTCCTACTCGCTCGTGATAACCGGTGGGGTTACACCCGCATCTTGGGCGAACTTCGCAAACTCGGCATCACGCACATCTCGCGGCAAACGGTAAAGGCCATTCTGAATGAACACCAAATCGCCCCAGCTCCCGATCGTCCGACCGGATCATGGGCCGAGTTCATCAGCATTCATGCTGGCACGCTCTGGCAGTGCGACTTCCTGACCAAGCCGATCTGGACGCCAAAAGGATTGGTCAATCTCTATGTCCTAGTCTTCATTCACATCGGCACACGTCGGCTCTGGCTCTCCCCCGCCACCCGTCAACCAGACGCAGCTTGGGTGAGCGAACAAGCCGAGTGCTTCCTCGCACATTCCCGATCCGAACACCTTCCCGCCACGATCATGCTGCGAGACAACGACGTGAAATAACCACTCGGCATCGACACCGTGCTGAAGTCAGCGGGCCTCGAAGTCCCCAAGATGCTCGTCCGCTCCCCGAACCTGCAGGCACACGTCGAACGGGTGATTCAGACGATTCAGCATGAAGCCCTCGACGGTCTCGTGGCCTTCTCCGAACGACACCTCGACAGCATCAACCGTTCTCTCGCAAACTGGTATAACACCGAACGCCCCACTCCGCACGCGACCACCTCCCGCCCAGTTGGGACCTACCGCCCGAACCCAACAACAGGGTCTCCCCGAACGAGATCGTCTGCACCACCCGCCTCGGCGGGCTGCTCAAGTCGTACGCTCGACGAGCGGCTTGAAGCCTGGTCGCCTGCCTCATTTTCAAATTTCAAGATTCCACCGCGAAGCGGCCCGCTACCGGTACGCACTCCAGTAGCCGATTTCAGCAGCATTAGCGGAAGGCCAACCCAAAACGCCCCATTGACAACCAGGTTCCCCAGCCTTCGGCTGGGCATCCGTTTACGCTGATCCGCCGTTTCCAGTCAGGATTTCACCTCACCGAACCCGTGTAGAGTTTTCATACCCTGCGGTTGACGATCGAGTCATCTGAGAAGTGGAAGGTTGTTGAGCCTCTTTGAGACTTTCTCCCGTCTCATTCACACTCATATTATCTTGCATTGAGTCATGATTCGTACTTGTCCAATCTTGCCGATAATATGGATACGTGTTGGGGCGAAGTGGAGTTCGCATCAAAAATGCTATTAGGAGCGAAGCGAGTGCAGCTCCCAACAAGTTTAAGAGGGCGTACGTGCGTTTAATGCCTAAGATTTCATGACGGAACGCGTCGCTCTCTCTTGTGACATCCCACTTGATCTCTTTGCCATCGGCTTCGTGGTTGAGTCGACATTGCTCATGGGTAGCAATGAGGCAGTAAGGGCAGTTCACACACGTGGCAGGGAAGTCGTTGAAGCACTCGACGCAGATTGTAGAAAGCATGAGGGACCTTTTCATGATTCGGAGGTTAGGGGCGCTGTCTCGCGGGATCATTGAGTCGAAACTGATGCCGTTTCCCCAGTACAATTCAATCCCACTTGTCCGATCACGTTGATCCGTTGGAGGTCGCGTGAGAGTTCCTCGGCCGCTTGTTCCAGGAGATGTCTGGGGCTGATCTTGTGCAGGTCGCTACTCCAGGACGGCTCGGCGACGCGTCTGCCAATGCATTTCAGACGCGAGGGAGAGTGACAGGGTGGGGCATCCCAGAATCCTTCGACTTGCCGCAAGGTTTCATGGGTGATCACATCTTTCAGTTCCACAACGATCCCCAGTTTGATCGGAGCTGTCGGCTGCAAGTAGGTGATTTTGGAAACCACGACCTGCGTGACTTGAACGTTTCCAAGCGTCTCCAATTGTTCGTCCCAAGTCGTCGAACTGGGGGAACACGCAGAGGATATGCCGACCGTGGACAGCTCTCCCTCTACAATTCTCATGAGTCTCAATTTGTGTAACTGCGAGCAGAGGGCCCGTTGAAATTCGCGTCGCAGATCCCACGGTCCTTCTCCCAATGTGGGTAGGACAATCGTAGGAACAGCGGCCACTCCGCATGCGTCATAGGGATCGCGAACCCCGGTGTGCAGGGGCACTTGAGGCTTTTGCCGACACCCAATGGACTGAACACACACTATGACCATTGAGACCAGCAGCGATCGTCGACTGACGTGAGACGGGGCCATCGGAACACTCTTGATGAGTAAAAGGTGAATCTGGAGAATAAGCGGTGGTCCGCATCATTTTCGCAGGGTGGTGGGCAACTCAAGCGGGGCGGTTCTGGTCTGGACCAGCAGGTTTTCAACTGCGGCTTCCAGTTCATCGATGGCCGCGTAGTCCGCAGACCGCTCACGCGTTAAGTCGCGTTGCAGAGCCTCGATCAGCTGTCGTTGATTACGGATTTCGGTCAGCAATTCCGAAAGGTCGTGTTGTACCAGTACCGGTGGGGACAGGGATCCGACCGGCATGACTTGACGAACTTCAGGACGAGTCGGATCGTCCTGGTCGCATCGCATCTCTGTGCTAGTCTGAGTGGGAGTTACGAGCGCGATCCCGGTCACCGGCTTCCAATTGGAATCAGTGGGAGGAATGGACTCCACTCGAACAGGTGGAGCCGGGAGGTTGCCCTGCGGCACGAGAACGATCGTCGTCACCGATGGGACTGGTCTGCTCGGGGATCGTGGAGCGGGTCGTTCGTCATCCTCGATGAACATCGCCAATTCCACGGTGCGGACTGGTGATGGAGCGCAGGCGGGGGGATCCAAAGGCTTCGATGGGTGCGTGACGGCGACCGCAGTCTGCACAATCGGTGTGATCTTTAAAGGTTGAGACGTGACACTCGGTACCGTCAGGTGGGCCGACTGCGGACTGGTCGCGTTTTCGAGATGAACGATGGCTGACGGAGCGGAGGCCGGGACATTGACCAGCGGAACGGGAACGACCGTCGTCACCGATGGGGCCGGTCCACTCGGAGACCGTGGTGCAGGGCGTTCGTCTTTCTCGAAGAATGTCACTAGCTCCGCAGGGCGGACTGGTGAAGGGGTGCAGGGAGCGGGAGTTAAAGACTCCGACGGGTACGTGACGGCGACCGCGGTCCAATTCCAAGATTCCCCGCGTGGGAGCTGGCGGAACGACAATCGCGGGGGAGTCACGACGATGGTGCTCAAGAGCGGTCGAGCCACGGAACATCCGGTCCCGGACAGCAACAGGGCAAGGATCAACAGATTGCGAGACATGGAAAACTCCAATGGGGGATGTGAAGTGCGAGTCGCTTGTTGAACATGTGGCTCGGACGTCACGATCATGTCGGACTTTCCTCGAAAAACACGGTCAGTATGCCCGTGCGACAGTCAATCACGAACGGGGAACACGAGCTCGATTTCCAAACGTTGACCACACGGGCAGATCACCTCGATCGCCCGTGGGTCGGTGCTGTCGGGGATGAGCCGGACGGACGGTGCCTGACCGGGGTGCTCGTCGCATCCCGACGATTCCGAAAGGCCGACTCGAACGGGTCGGATCTCACGGAGGATTCGATGTTGCGGCAGAATCGAATTGGGGCTGTGTGGTTGCATCGAGATCATTTCGAGATAGCGAAACGTGACGACTAGTCGAGGAGCCCTCTCCGGCGCATTTCGCGACGGATGGCTTCTTCAGCGGCCTGGAGAATGCGGCAGATGCGGGCTTCGGAAAGGTTCAGGACCTCGCCGATTTCTCGCAGACGCAGTCCGTCCGTGTAGTACAGCGTGATGGCGACACGCTGTTGTTCGGGGAGGAGCTCGATGGCATCGGCCAAGGCGGTTAGAGCTTCTTGAGAGTTGATTCCCGCTTCACGCAGGTCGTCCCTGAGCGTGTTCGAATCGACGGTCGACACTAACTCTTCATGCCGCCCGGCCCTCTCAAGCCGGACGGCCTGTTCGCACTCAGCGATCGCGTTGACGTTGAGACCGGTCACCGCAGCGATTCGATCTAAGTCCACTTGCTCACCGAGTGTTCTGCGAGCCTCTTGGATCGTTCGCCAGTGTTGCAGCAGTTGCTGAGGGACGACGCAGTTGCGACGCAGTTCATCGATGATCTCACCGCGAATTCGGAGCGAGGCGAACGTCTGAAAGTCGCAACCACGGGTGCTGTCAAAAGACGCAGCTGCTTCGACCAGGCCAAGCAGGCCCGCCCCCTCCAGGTTGTCGCGATCAACGTGTTTGGGAAGTGTGACTAGCAACCGACCGAGCACTTGACGCACGAGTCCCAGATGGTCATTGACCAAAGAGTCCCGACGATCGCGAGCGACGACAGAGCGATAGCGAGTCTTGCCGGCTTCCATGCGTGGCCTTTCGATCGAGAACCATCCTGATGCGAGGCAGAGGTGTCTTACCGCTCTAGTTACAGCCTTCCCGGTCCGTCGGCAAGAAGTTGCCAGAGGACATGGATGACTCGTCCGAGTACGAACACGACGACGAAGGCTCCGAGTCCGGCCCCTAGAACCGAGTCGGGTTCGCGGTTGGCCAGCACACCTCCCAAGGTCGCCAGGCTCGCAGCCAACCAGGCGACGCGGGTCGGCCAAAGTGCGGTCGGTCGAACGGGTATGTGGGTGCTCATAGATCGGTGAGTTCATTCGAGTGGGTACAGAATCGGTCTTCACAGGAAAAGCAGACAGGAATGTCTGCTCTACTCCAGTAGGACAGACATCCCTGTCTGTCCTGCCTGAGAGCAGATTCTGAATCCGCTCTAGGCCGCTAATCGAGGAGCGCCGGCCAGGGCGGCCGCTGGACCGGTCGCCGATTCGAAGATTTCCTCTCCGCGAATCACAGAGACGGTTTCGACACGTTGCTCCTGGGGAACTTCCTGGTAGCCCAGGACCGTGACATCGGGGATTTCGCGGAGCATGAGTTTTCGCAGGGGGCGGCGCAAGCTTTGGTCGACCACCAACGACACCGGTTGATGCTTGAGAGCCGCCGTGCGAAGCGTTTGTTGAGTCTTGCGGATGAATTGCTCGAGCGCCTTGGGAGGTAGGACGACTTTGCGGTCCTTGGTTGAATCGCGAAGGCGTTGTTCGAGGGCCGGATCAAGAAACACCGCGCAGAGGACCCCGCGCGAATCGCGACGCCGCTCGCAGATGACCCGCCCGAGATCCTCCCGCACACGATCGGCGAGTTCCTCGGCCCCCTTCTGCGTCGCTGCGTGATTGGCGATCGACTCCAGGATCAGTACCAGTTCCGTTAAGGGAATCCGCTCGGCGGCCAGCAGCACCAGGACTTGATGCAGCACTGACATTCGAATCAGTTCGGGCCGGATCTCGTCCACGACGGTCGGTGCGAACTGCCGCACAGTCTCCAGCATCGTTTTGAGATCTTCCCGGCTGATCAACTCGTGGCCGTGTTGTTTGAGGAGTTCCCCCAGATGCGTGATCAGCACGTTGATCGGATCAACTACCGTGTACCCGAGAGCTTCCGCCTGGCGACGGAGATCTTCTTGAATCCACTTGGCCTTGAGGCCAAAGGCCGGTTCGCGCGTCGGCTCGCCGGGAAGCACCACGTCCCCCTCGGGCGGGGCGAGGGCCAGCCAGTGGGCGAGGCGGAGTGTCGCTCGGCCGACTTCTCGACCGGCGATCAGAACGCGGTACTCCTCGGGATCAAGCTCGGTGTTGTTGGTAATCCGAATCTGCGGAATCCAGACTCCGTGTGTGCGGGCGAATTCTTGTCTCAGGGACGTGATTTGTGCGGCGATCCCCTTCTCCCGTTTCTGGATCACCAGAGGAATCAGTCGGGCCCCGACCTCGATGACCGATCGATCGGTGGCGAGAAACTCTTGGAGTTGAATCGAGTCTTTGGCGGACGCTGTGGCGGCCTCCTCGACGGGCGGGGCGGGACTCGTTGTGGGGGGGCTTTCCAGCGACCTAAGCCACCAGAGCAATCCACCGGACAACAACAAAAAGGGCCATTTCGGGAGCCCCGGAGCCAAAGCGAGCGCCCCGACGAGGAGAGCGCCCAATCGCAGGCTGCGGGACTGATGAATGAGTTGTTCGCCGAGCTCTTCGCCGAGGTTCCGTGCCGAACCGGACTTGGTGACCAGGATCCCGGACGCGGTGGCGACAATCAGGGCCGGAATCTGTGAGACAAGTCCATCGCCGACGCTGAGGACCGAATAGAGTCGGATCGATTCGACGATCGATAATCCGTTGATGACTCCCGAGGCCACGCCACCCAGCAAATTGATGGCTGTGATCATCAAGCCCGCGACGGCGTCGCCCCGGACAAACTTGCTGGCCCCGTCCATCGCTCCGTAAAAGTCGGTTTCACGAGCGAGCTCTTCTCGGCGGCGGCGGGCTTCGGCATCGTTGATGGAACCCGCGTTGAGTTCAGCGTCGATGGCCATCTGTTTCCCAGGCAACGCGTCGAGTGTGAATCGTGCGGCGACTTCCGAAACCCGTGACGCCCCCTTGGTGATGACGACGAACTGGATGATCACCAGGATCAGGAAGATCACCAGCCCGACCACCAGATTGCCGCCGATGACCACTCGGCCGAACGCCTCGACAATCTTGCCACCGGTGCCTTCGAGCAGAATGAGCCGCGTGGTGGCGACGTTGAGCGCGAGCCGGAACAGCGTCAATAACAGCAGCACCGAGGGAAACGCCGAGACTTCGATTGCGCCGCGTGCATTGAGCGAGACGACCAGCAGCACGAGAGTCATCGCAATGCTGGTTGCCAACCCCATGTCGAGAATGATCGCCGGGACCGGCACGATCATCACGAGCAACACGCCGATCATGGCCAGCGAGAGCAACACTTCGCTCTGCGGGAACCATTTAGCAGCTGTGGTGGAGTCGGAACCAGTCATGAACAAAACACCATCGGACGGAGGATTCGATACTTGGACTGCTACGCGGTCGATAGAGTCAGTTCGACACAAAACTGAGGCTCAAGGCTTTCAGCAGAACGACCCAACCATCGAGCAAGACAAACAGCAGCAGCTTGCAGGGTGTTGAGATAACGACCGGCGGCATCATGACCATGCCCAGAGCAGTGAGCACCACAGCGACCACGAGGTCAATCATCAAGAAGGGAAGATAAAGGCAGAACCCCATGATGAAAGCGGTCTTGAGCTCGCTGGTCACGAATGCGGGAACCAGTACTCGCGTAGGGATACTGCTCGATGAGGTTTCCGCTGGCAGATGTGCCAACTCGCTAAACAGAGCCATGTCGGTCTGTCGGACCTGATTCAGCATGAAGGTCCGCAAATGTTGCTCGCCTTGATGCCAGGCGTCCTTGGCCACCAAGTTGCCATCGAGGTAGGGGCGGACCGCGTCCCGTTCGATGGCGTCAAAGGTCGGCCCCATGACAAAGGCTGTGAGAAATAACGACAGCCCGATAATCACGGGCGTCGGCGGAATCTCCTGCGTTGACAAGGCTCGGCGAACAAAGGAGAGCACGATTACGATTCGCGTAAAGGCGGTCATCATGACCAGCGCTGTCGAGAGCAGGCTGAGCGCGCCCAGGAACAGAGCGATCTGCACCGGAGAGCCTTGCATCGCGTCCGGCGCTTGCAGCGCCTTTTCCGTGATGAGATCAATGCTGGTCGGCATACATCCTCCTTGAGCGCGTGCGCTTCGTGTCAGTGCTTCCGTGGGGGGGCGCTTCAGGACGCCTTATGGGGATGGGCGGCGGAGGCCAGGGGGCTCGTCGCGAATTTGGCTGATGAAAGGACCGCTCGCACATCTCTTCCCAAGGCTTGGTGTTCTTGAAAAACGTCATGAAACGTCACCGGCTCCGAGGTCTTGTTGCCTTCGGACAAAGGTGACGAAGAGGTGCTTTGAGCTTTGTGCGTTGCTGCGCGTCGTCGTGTCGTTTTCATGCTGGCCAAGAGTCCAAGGGGGATGACCTGTCGGATTCCGCCGCCATCCATCGCCACCAACACGGTTTGATCCTCGACATCGACCAGGAACAACCCGGCGCGACGAGGCACCGAAAGTGCTGATGACAGCCGAAGTCGACTAGTCGTGTGACGAACATCGAGCGCGGGGCGGACGCGATACACCCAGTAACCGCCTCCGAAGGCGACGAGTCCCACGAAGCCGAGAATCTTGAGAAGCCATTGGAACAGACCGAACTGGGCAGCGATGATCGTGTCCGCCGGTGAAGGCGATGGGGGGAGTGTGGCCAATGGTTGGGTCGTGAGTGTTGGCAGCGGTATTGTCCAATCGGCGACCGACAGGGTCGCAGCGACTGCCTCCTCGGGTGGTATGACCGTCTGCTCGGCTGCCACTCGTTCGATTGAATACTGGGCTTCCTCCGCGATTGGTCGCTCGATGCGGGAAATCGGTTCTCGCCAGACGTCATCAAACGAAGCCACTGACAGATCGTGAAATGGACGGAGCGGAGGCTCCGAGTCTTCGATCGACTGTGCGAGAGCGGGTGTGATCATCAACAGGAACGACAGTCCCCATCCCATGGCAGGTCGAAATGCGAACATCGCTGGGGGTCCTCTAGTGAGAGGCGGTAAAGGCCGGGGCGACGTGAGCTGGTGACTCGACTTCAGTGATCCGGACCGCATAGGCGTCGTCGACGACCACGACTTCGCCTCGCGCAAACCGAACTCCTTGAGCAAGCAAATCGACCGGGTCGCCGATCTGTCGTTCGAGTTCCAGGACCGACCCTTCTCCCAGCTGTATCAATTCTCCCATGGGAAGGACCACGCGTCCCAGTTCCACAGATACCTGCACGGTCACGTCCAGGAACCGTGACATTCCGAGGCCGGGACCAGCGGATTTCGCTTTAAGCGGTGGGAATTCGGCGGGATGAATCGCGACTTGGGGGTCGTCGGACGTCGGGGGTTGATAGGTGCTCATAGCCGGATTCGTCGTGCGGGTGACAGGAGAGGAATTGCGAGTGAGGGAGTGGGATCACTCCAGATCGGACAGCAGTCCGTGGATTTCGAACGCACTGTGGGTGCCGACACGTCCGGGATGTCCGCCGAACTTCGGCTGTCCAGCGACGCGACAGATCATCGGCTTGCGAATCGATTGATTCAGCAACAGGACATCTCCCACTTGGAGGCGAAAGATTTCGGAGACTTTGAGGTCGGTGAACCCCAATTCGACCACGGCGGTCATGGGCAGAATCCGCGCCAAGACCGCGAGCGGTTTGGATTCCTGGGACAGCTTGGGTGGCGGAGCATCGATGCTCGAGTCAATCAGTCTCGCGGTCGCCTCCTGGGGCAACACCCAACTCAAGAGTGCCGAGAAGTCGCCGAACGCGAGAGTCCAATCACACTTGATTGTGGGCTGGGCGTGCCCCAACAGTCGTGATCGGCTAGGCCGCTCGATGACTTCCGCGATCACGAGCTTGGGAGGAGCATCGGCTGGCCAGGCCTGCACGAGCGCGGGGAGCAGCTGTTGCAGCATCATTTCGAGGACGGCGAGTTCCGCTCGACTCAAGTCGCGACCGGCTTCGGGCGCAGTTTCCGGTTGGCGACCTCCGAGAATGCGACCTACTAGTTCCAGGGCAAGGGATTGCGAAATCGCCACAAGCGAAGTGGCTCGTTCGGAACCCACATGGACTACGAAACCGAAGCCAGGATCCGACAGTTCTCCCACATGGGATCGGGAGTCAGCTGTCGTGACGGTCGGCGAGCGGAGTTCACCCCCGCCGCAGTGCTGTCGCAGCACGTCATTGCCGAGCGTGGTGGCGTCGGTCATCCAGCGTTCCAGGACTCGGATCGCCGACGGTGAAATGCGCCGACGCTCGCGAAAGTCGTAACGAGTTGGAGTGGTGCTCATTGGATATTGAATTCCTCGAACAGGACATCTCGCACAAGATCGTGACCATCAGGGCAAAGCACGACGTTGAATTGATCCTGAATCTCGCGCCGTAACATGTTAAGTCCGGCGGCCCCTCGAATCTCAGCTGTGTCTTTGTCAGAGAGATGCCCGATCAGCCAGTTCCTCAAGATGGCGGCTTGCGTTTCGATGAGCTTGCGAGTGGACTCCTCGTGCCTCCGCTCAACTTGCAACGTCAATTTCATGCGGAGGTAACGGTTCAGCCGTCCCTCGTCCAAGTTGACAACGACCTCACCAAAGGAGAGGTAGACCGGTTCTCGCATTTCTGGTGTGTCATTCGGCGCGGCGGCGACAGTCTCGGGAGCATGTGACAGGAAGCGTGGTGTGGCATAGCCGACTCCGCCCCCCACGAGCGATGATACGAGGCAGGCGACGATGCCCGTTTTCGACTTGGGAGGGGGGCCTCCAGCGTCGTCATTCATACGGGGCTTTTCCGCCATCGCAGTTCTCCGGATTCCGTTCCGACTGTCGCGGGTATTCCCGTCGACACGTTTCATATCGTCCCCTCTGGCGAGCAAATGAAGCTTGTGACGACTGGGTTGACTATTTCGGTCGTGACAACCTTATTGCCCGCAGTTGTTTTGTCGCGAAGGAAACGGGTTCAACGCAGCGATGCGACTTTGGTTCAAAAACGAGAGAAGACACGCACGGCGAGTAGTCTGTTCGCAGTAAGTCGAGTGAAGGCGGAAACTTCTTCCGCCCCAGGGAAGAATAAAACTGGTGATGGACTTGAGCCGATGTCGCCAAGACACGTCCAGGCTGGGGAATTACGACGTGAGCCTTGTTGCAATCGGTATGGCATGCAGATTGCTAATTGTCCGTACCAGTCGCACGATCAGAGGAGTTGTCCCATGTACGCCGGAATCTACAGAGCAGCTTCGGCCATGAATGTGGCGGAACGAAGTCATGAACTCACCGCGCAGAATCTCGCTGCCGCGCACATGCCTGGATTTCGCCGACGGATGGAGGTTAGCCAAGCCGGTGAAGTGAAATCAAACGCAGAGACCCATATCGACTTCACGCCGGGGAGCCTGCAACGGACCGGGCGACCGCTTGATGCGGCCCTTGTGGGGGAAGGGTTTTTCACCGTGGAAGGTACAGATGGAAACCCGCTCTACACGCGGGCAGGCGATTGGTTCCTGAACTCCGAAGGAGGGCTGACCACGGTCGATGGCTTACCGGTTCTGGCCGGTGGTCAACCGGTGCGACTCCCTCTGACAGCTTCGGAGAACGATTTGACGATCAGCGAAACCGGTGAGCTGCGAGTCGGGGAACAGTCGTTGGGAACGTTGGACATTGTGACGTTCGACGACCCGAATGGTCTGCAATCCGTTGGGCATACACTGTTTCAAGCCCCTTCCGAGTTGGCACCCACTGCGGCGACCGCTCGCGTCCAACAAGGGGTTCGGGAACTCTCAAACGTGTCGATTCCTGTGGAGTTGATCCGCATGCTCGCCGGGGTCCGCAATTACGAGGCGGCCCAACGCGCCATGAAAGCACTCGCCAAGTCGATCGAACAACGAGTGGAAAACTAGTCCTGGCTACGGCCCTTTCATTCGTTCCCTGTTGAGGAGATTGTTCCATGCTGAGAGCCTTATACACCAGCGCCACCGGAATGCGGGCGCAAGAGATGTTGATTGACAATACCGCGAATAACATCGCTAACGTCAACACGAACGGATTCAAACGAAGCCAAGTGGACTTCGCCGATCTCCTGTATTCGACATTCAAAGCGGCGGGGACAGAAGTCGCTGCGGGACAGCCTTCCCCCACGGGCTTGCAGGTCGGAAGCGGCGTGCGTGCGGTGGGCACGACCAAGATATTCTCCCCGGGAACATTTGCTCAGACCGCCAATCCGCTCGATGTCGGGATTGAGGGAGATGGGTTCTTCAAAGTCACTCTCCCCAACGGAGAATCTCGATACACCCGAGACGGAGCGTTTCGCACTGACTCGACGGGCCGACTGGTCACGGGAGATGGTTATCTCCTCGACAGCGCCGTGACGATTCAAGACGGGATCTCCCTGTCGAAGTTGAGTATTGGAGCCGATGGGACTGTGACGGGGATTACTGCGGGGTCGCCGGAGTCTTCGGTTAACCTCGGGCAAATCCAACTCGTGCGATTCCTTAATCCAGCGGGCTTAAGCAGTGAAGGCGGGAATTTGTATGCTGCGACCCCCGCTTCCGGTCAGGAAGTTCAGGCCGTCCCTGGACAGAACGGAATGGGGATGCTCCGGCAAGGCTACCTCGAACGGTCGAACGTCGAGGTGGTTAACGAATTGATCTCATTGATCACCGCGCAGCGTGCTTACGAGGTCAACTCGCGGGCCATCAAGGCCGGTGACGAGATGCTGCAGACGACCAACGACATCGTCCGCTAGTCATTCAACAAGCAATGAGTCCAACACGGAGTCAACAGGAGTGTTGATAGAGTCAACATGAGCCTCCATCGCAACTGAAAGCCACCGGCCTTGAACAGGGGCAAAGACTACTTCAATGCGGTTCTTTGGATTTTCTCCGTGCCTCCGTGCCTCTGTGTCTCCGTGGTGAATCCCTCGCTTGTTTCAGTTCGAGCCTCGCCATTTTCGCTGAAGTCCCCTTCTCCTCCCACAGACTCGTCCCATGACACCTCTTCGCCACATCTCGACAATCATCGCGTGGGGAGTGCTGGGCGCTATGCTCGGTGTCGCGTCAGAGAGTCGAGCAGCCGATGGCCCCCTGCTGAAGGTCACCCTGCGCGACCACGTACGAACCACAAATGGCGTGCTCCAAATCAAGCACGTCGCCCAGTTAGAAGGCCCGCCGAAATCGGTCCTCAAGCGGTGGGAAGAACTCGATCTCTTGGATGGCTCGGAGGAGTCTCCGGACGAGACACGAATCACCCGTCCCTTGATTGTCGCACGGTTGCTCTTGGCCGGATGTCAAGCTGACAGGATCACCTTTGCCGGAGCATCCGTTGTTGAGGTGGAGCGGATTGAACCACTCGATATGACCGACACCGAAGTCGAACGACTCGCCCAACAAGAAGTGGCCGGACAACTCGGACTCGACCCTGAACTGGTGGAGGTCCGACTGCTCGGTCCATGCGTCGAACGACTCAAGCTTTCAGAACGGGACTCACCACACGGAGAATTGGACGTCATTCCGCCCTTACCGCACACGAACGATCCCCGCATCACAGTTCGATGGCTCGAAGGGGGAGTGGTCAAGTCGACGCTGACTTGCGGCGTGCGGATTCGCGTCTCTCGGAACTGGCCTACGACGGCCCGAGACTTGCCAAAGGGACAGGTGTTGAGCGATGCGGATTTCAACACTCAGCCGGTCTGGTGTCATTGGACGGAGGACGTTCCACAAGCCGATCAATGTGTGGGCAAAAGTCTCAAACGCGCGCTGGGGGCTCAAGCGAGAGTCACCCACGCCAACCTGACAATTCCGAGTCTCGCTTCGGCTCAACCCCCAGCGGCCCCGGTCATCAAACCTCTCGACCTGATTCGCGTCACCGTGGTGCGCGGCAACTTGACGGTGGTGTTGCCATCGGCCGAGGCCCTGCAAGCCGGGCGTCCCGGGGAGCGCATCCGTCTCCGCAACCTCGAATCCCAACGCGTGATTACCGGAACGGTTGTCGCGGCGGGCGAGGTCGAGATTCAACTTCAGTAGAGCAGAAGTTCCTGTCTGTATTTCCAAGTGAAACCCGATTGTGAATCTGATTTAGGAACCGATCCGTCATGGAAGACATCCGATTTTCAAGACTCATGCCGCTCGTACTGGCCGCCTGTAGCCAATGCGTGCTGAGCTTTTGTGGGACAGAAACTGCCCACGCTGAATCGTTGTGGAAACGTCATCAGCCCGAACAAGGCTTGCTGTTTTACGACACGCAGGCCCGACGCGTCGGGGACTTGTTGACGGTCGTGGTCCGCGAGGACTCGAATATCCGCAACCAGGACAACCGAGGTCTGGGCAAGAAAACGAGCCTGAAGAGCCTGCTCAAATTCGGGGCCAAGTCTGATGGAGGTTTCGCGACACAAGCCTCGGAAGGGGAAATGGACTCCAATCTGGAGTCGAGCCGCAGCTTCGATGGGAAGTCGTCGTTTCGCAGCCAAAGGGCCTTCAACGATCGCGTCACAGTGACCGTGATCGACGTCCTGCCCAATGGAAACCTCGTCTTCCGGGGTTGCCGCCAGATTCTCATCGAAGGCGATCAACGCACGCTCGTGGTGACCGGCATCGTCAGACCGTTCGACGTCACAGCAGATAATACAGTCAACTCGCGTCTCGTGGCCGACCTGCATATGAACTATGAAGGCCACGGCGGAGAACAAGGCTTTATTCGACAAGGCTGGCTGGGCCGAACGGCAAACAAAGTCTGGCCGTTCTAACGCCCTTCTCGTTTTCACTCAGTCCACGTCCACTCAGCTGTCCGAACCATGATGACCCGACAACCAGACTACTGTTTCCTTGTGGGACTCATTCTCACGCTGCTGATCAACGTCTCAGTCCACGCGACGGAAGAAGTCCGCATTCGCGACCTTTCCGATGTCGAAGGCGTGCGAACGAATCAGTTGGTGGGTCTCGGGTTAGTGACGGGACTCAATGGCACCGGCGGCAAAAGCCCGATCACGCGGCAACTTGCGTTCAACCTCATTCAACGATACGGACTCCGCGTCGACCCGGAGGTTCGCGCCCGGCTGCGCTTCGATACCTCTGAGAAAACCGACAACCTGAGTGTGGTGACGGTCACCGCTGATCTTCCGGCATTTGCTCGAAATGGCCAAGCCATCGATGTGCTGGTCTCGGCCTTCGACGATGCCAAGAACCTTGCTGGGGGGCAATTGATCATGACGGCCCTGAAGGGGGTCGATGGTGAAGTATACGCAGTGGCTTCGGGTGCGATATCGACGGGTGGCTTTGCATTTTCCGGCGATGCAGGTAGCGCGCAGAAGAACCATCCCACAACCGGACGAATCCCTAACGGGGCGACCATCGAGCGCGACACCTGTACTCCAATCGGTCAGAACGGTGTCGTCCGGATACTGCTGCGGCAGTCCGACTTCGAAACAGCTCGTCGCATCGCGGTGGCCATCAACACCCAATACCCCGCAGTGGCCCGAGCGATCGATTCGACCACCATCGAGATCAATGTCCCTGCGCCTGATGTTGGCGATGTTCCGGCATTCATTGGTCGAGTTGGCAACTTGTCAGTGATTCCGGATCGTCCCGCGCGGGTGGTGATCAACGAACGCACCGGCACGGTCATTATTGGTGAGAATGTGAGGCTCGCGCGTGTCTTGATCACTCATGCGAACCTCGCAATTACAACCGCGGAGACACCGGAAGTGTCGCAACCCAATCCGTTCGGCCAGGGAAAGACCACGGTTGTTCCACGCACGCAGTTGAACGTATTTGAGGACAAAAGTTTCGTGAACGAGATCGATCGGCAAGCGACAGTCGGTGACCTGGCGAAAGCCTTGAATGCCCTCGGAGTGACGCCGCGCGATTTGAGTTCGATCTTCCAACAACTCAAGGAGGCCGGCGCACTGCACGCCGAACTTCTGTTCAAGTAGTCGGGGAGTCGGTTGATGGCCGGACACGATCCTTAGCTTCTCGCGACACTACCACCCCACGCCCTATACCCGCCAGCCAAGAATCCCTCATGTCCCTCAGCCCCCTCACCAGCGTTCCGGCCTCAGTCGATTTTCCGAGTACAGCGTCGCCGGATGCCGTCGCTCGGCAGGTGGAAGGACTCTTCGCATCGTTGTTGCTCAAAGAAATGAGAGGCAGCGGCAGCGATGAGGGGCTCTTCGCTGGCGACTCCTCTGATGTCCTCGGAGGCATGTTCGATCAGTACATGGGACAGTCAATCGCCGATGCCAGCGGGTTGGGCTTGCGCGACTACCTCGTGGCGCAAGTCCGCACTGGGACCGAAACCTCCACGGCTTCCGAAACACTGTGATCCCCGAAGAAACTGTCCCGTGCATGGACCAGCGTCCGTGTCAGGGCCTTAATTCCCGTTTGGAGACTCGACATGCCCCAACCTCAGCCACCCCACTTGGACACGTCCCGCTCTTCGGAGCCGACGGTCGCTCTCGTGAGTGAATGCCGTGATTACCTCAATTGGGAAGAGCTGCGGCTTTCATCGATCCTGAAATCCCTTCGCGACATCCCCATCAAAGGAGCAGCCTCACCGTTCGATGCAGCTGCCGACGGGGCTGTCTGGGATTCAGGTTCAGGAATGATCCGGCGTGAACGGCTCAAGGAGATGATCGCCACCGTTTGCGGGATTCAGTCGCCTGAGGGCGCGCTGACGATTCTGATGGGACGACTCCCTCCCCAGGTAGCGGCGAGTCTTCAGGAACGACGTGACACTGTCCGGAGTCTGGCAAACGCCGTGCATTCCGCGGCACGAGGCTGGATGCGGCAGGTCTCCCTCTTGGAACTCGGTGTTGAGTGTACCTTGCAGGAACTGACCGGTGGCCGCTGTCTCTCAGTCAGCTACGACGATCATGGTCAAATATCAACCAGCAGTCCCCAACCCGTCATCAATTTCAGGACGTGATCCGATGATCTCTTTCAATTCCAGTCTGACCGCCCTGCGTGCCGCCCAGATCGGACTGCGCGTGGCTGCGAATAATCAGGCGAATGCCGCCACGCCTGGCTACCACCGGCAGCGTCTCCAATTAGGAGAACGTGCCTCGACGGCGATCAATGGCGTCGCCGTGGGCACTGGGGTGAACTCACTCCGCGTCGATCGATCGGCGAGTACCTTTACGCAGTATTCGTTGAATCAGTCGATCTCCCAACAGGGCGCCCAGGAAGCGTCGCTGGAAACGCTGCGATCCGTAGAAGGAGTCTTCGATCCGATCTCCGGGGGTCTGACTGATCGAGTCAGCCAGTTTTTTCACCAGCTCGATCAGTGGACCGTCAATCCCGGAGATCTCACACAGCGCCGCGCTGTGTTGCAGGCAGCACGCCAGATGACGGGAGCTTTTAATCAAGCCGCCGATCGACTCAACACGATCCAGTCCTCGGTCCATCAAGAGATTCAAGGGACGCTGGATAAGGTCAAAGGACTCATACACCAGATTGCAGAGTTGAACGGCGAAATCTCCTCCTCCCGTGGAGGCGGACAGGAGCCCCTCGACCTGCTCGACCGCCGTGACGCGCTTCTGGAGCGGCTCGCGGAACACACCGACACTCATTTTCCGTTTCGAGCCGATGTCGATGATGTGGTCACACTGGCGTCTGGTGCGGTGTCTTTCTCCACACAGCCCATCGCACTGGTCATGTCGACGAACTCCAAGGGTGAGCGTGAGATCACCTGGCAAGGTGGGTCGACACCGTTGGAATTCGCTTCGGGCCGGTTGGCCGGGTTGCTGCAGGGCGGGACCAATCGGATCGATGCGGCCCGTGCTCAACTCGACTCCATCACGCGGTCTCTGGCCGGGGCTGTGGATCGCATGCAGGCAGCTGGTGTAGGCCTGTCTGGCCCGTTCAAACAGTTGACTGGCGTACGGGCCGTGACCGCGGTCGATGCGCCGCTCAACAAGAGCACCGGAAAATGGCCCCTATCTGCGGGACAGGTGACGGTCGCAGTGACCGAAGCGGCGAGCGGAGAGCGTCGGCTCTTTTCGATTGATGTCGATCCGGCGCGAGACACACTGGAAGACATCGCCAACAAATTGTCGGGAATCTCGCAGGTGTCGGCCACGGTCGATCCTCGCACGCGTCAACTGTCCCTCGCGACGGCGCCGGGATTTGCGGTCGACTTCGCGGGAGGACTTCCCACCGTCATAACTCGTACGCCTGGCTCGACGGGGACCGCGACAGGACATGTGAGTGGACGGCCGACCGGAACCATCAACGGAGAGTGGACCCTGACCGTCACGCAGGGGGGCCGAGTGGGGGTCGACGCCGATGTACGGGCGGACGTCCGCGACGCCTCGGGCACGCTGCTCGGAACCTTACAACTTGGGTCAAGCTATCTCCCAGGAAAGCCGATCGTCATTGCTCAGGGAGTCGAGTTGCAATTTGATGCGGGCACATTGGTGACGGGGGAGACATCGACTTGGGATGTCGTGCCCCATCCAGACGAAGTTGGACTTTTGCCCGCGTTGGGTATCCGCAGCTTCTTCCAGGGTGACTCTGCGGGAAACCTCGCGGTTCGCGACGACCTCTCGGACGACCCTCGGGAACTCGCGGCTGGTACGACCGCTCGGCCCGGTGATAACTCAATCGCCAAACGTCTGGCCGCCTTGCGTGATTCCGGGTTGCCGAAACTGCAAGGCCAGTCCGCCATCGTCGCGCTCGATGGACTGACTGTGGAGGTCGGCGCCGAGACCGCCGCCGCCAGTTGGTCGGTCGATCAGGCCACGGCGCTCTCGACTTCCTTGCGACAACAGCGAGATTCGGTGTCGGGAGTCGACCTGAATGAAGAGCTGGCAAACATGTTGACGTATCAGCGGATGTTTCAAGCGGCCTCCAAATTCCTGAAGGCCGCTGACGAAAACCTGCAAGAACTCATGACTCTGGTGAGGTAAATCGTGATTCGAACCACCGATCTCGCTACCATCGGCGTCACTCTGGAACACTTACGCCGACAGTCCGTGCAATTCGCTCGGGCCCAGGAGCAAGTCTCCTCGGGACGTCGAGTCAATCGTCCCTCGGACGATCCCGCCGCGCTAAGCATCGGCTTGCGTGAAACCCGACGGATCGAATCACTGGAAGCACGAACCGAGGGTCTCAATCAGCTTCACAGCACACTAACTCACACGGAATCCGCGACTCGCGAAGCTCGCTCCGTTCTGGTTCGCGTGCGGGAGATCGCGCTCAGCGGACGACAATCGACCGAACCGGCGGAGCGTCAAGTCTTAGCGCAGGAGCTGAGCACGCTCCGCGAACGCTTAATCTCGATCGCCAATAGCCGTCACGGCGGAATCGCCCTGTATGGTGGCACCGCGTCGGATGGACTGCCGTTCGAGACGGCGCCGGACGGCACTGTGACGTATGTCGGTTCCGAGGAGCCAATGATCGCATCGAGCGAACTCGGAGACGGGGCGGCGGTGTTGCCCGTCGGCCGGGATGTCTTCCAGACAATCGACGGGACGCGCGTGATCGACACCTTCGCCGTCATCGCCGATCTTCGGGCGACGTTGGAAGCAGCCGGAAGTCAGACTGCGTCGGTCACCGATCAAAAGTTCGCCCGGTCACTCGGAGACCTCGAACAGCTCGGAGATCACCTGTTGCAGTCGATTGGCACGCAAGCGCTAGACCTTCAGCAGATCGAATCGGCACAAACTCGCTTTAGTGACTTGAAGTTGGAGTCCGAGACACTCCGCTCGCAGGCCTTGAGCGCCGATCTGCCCCAGTCGATCGTCGCGCTACAACAAGCGCAAACGCAAACTCAATTCACGATGGCGTCTTTGTCGAAACTCTTCGACACGTCGTTGTTGAACTTCCTGGCGTGAAGGAACTTCGATGTCCACTCTACCCTCCGACGATGATCGGCTCCCGGGACACGATGGTCCGGCGCGTCGGTCCCCCCGACAGTCGATCACCCCTGCGGCGCGGATTGGTCGATTAGCGGCACAGCTGCAAGAACCGTTGTCAGATGCCACAACGGCACTTTCTGGCTTCCGATTCGATCGCCCGCAGGCCACGCCGCCTCGGCCGCATCTCACCATCTCCGCACATCGGATCTGGACGGAAATCCTCAGCTCAGCGATCGGCGACGATGCGGACACCAGCTTGATTCACGACTTGGCGACTTTGCATCCCTTGGTGACAGCGACGATCCTCCGGGCCGTCAATTCGGCTCAGGGCGGGGTGATTCGTCCGATTCAAGAAGTCGGATTGGCAATCGAACTTCTCGGTCTCCGCCAGCTTCGTCGCCTCGCCACAGAGCAACAGGGAAGCACTGCGCCCCACGTGGTCGCCCATGTTTCGGTCGAGATTTGAATATCGACTTTCGATCTCCGAATGTCGATCTTTCCTGAAAGTGTCCCATGATTGTCATCCTCGGTTGTATTGTCGTCATTGGTTCGGTGTTGACCGGTTTCTCGATGGCGGGTGGACACTTTCATTCGCTCGTCCACCCCTCGGAAATCATCACGATCGGTGGCGCTGCACTCGGCGCGCTCATTGTCGCATCGCCGAAAAAGGTTCTCATCGACCTGACGCACGGCGTCATTCACGCGATCAAAGGTTCGCCCTATAACAAGCGGGCGTACGTAGAACTATTCTCCGTACTCTACGAGCTGTTTCGCATCGGCCGGCGAGACGGCATGCTGGCATGGGACACGCACCTGTCCGCTCAGGAAGACAGCCCGCTGCTGCAAAAGTATCCCCTCATTCATGGCAATCACCATGTTCGAGATTTTCTGTGCGGGGCGCTGCAGATGATCTCCGATGGACGGGCCACACCGGCGCAAGTGGAGACTTTACTCGAACGCGAAATCAAAGTGATGGAGGACGAGCACCACGCTGCCGTCGGTGCGCTGAGCAAGACAGCTGACGCTCTCCCGGGATTCGGAATCGTGGCAGCTGTGCTCGGGATCGTGGTAACGATGGGTGCCATCAGCGGGCCTGTCGAAGAGATTGGGCATAAAGTCGGTGCCGCACTCGTTGGGACTTTCTTGGGGATTCTTCTGTCCTACGGATTCTTCGGACCGCTCGCCGGTCGTATGGATTATCTCGGGACGCAAGAGTCTGCGTTTTTTCGGGTGATTGTCGGAATGATCGCCGACTTCCTGGCCGGAGGGGCTCCGAAGGGAGTGGTCGAAATTGCTCGACGCGGTGTGGGTACGGAACACCGCCCCACCGCCGACGAGTTGGCCGAACTGTTCAAGACCGTGGAGTCGGGCGGATGACCGGGCGTGCTACTCAAACCCCGAACGCGACACTCGCAACTTACAAGACACGGAGACACGGAGAAGGTGTCGAGGGCATGACTCACCTCGAATGTTGGTTGGAAGGAAATGAATGTCGAGCACGTCGACAGAGCTGGGCAGCAGTAGAGGCCCAGCGGCTTCAGAGTTCAGATCTTCCATGATTCGTCTGATTCCGCGAACGTTTCAACGGGCCCTCCTCATGGGCTTCTCCGTGCCTCAGTGTCTCCGTGGTGAATCCCTTGGTTCTCAGTCACCGACACAGGAATGCAGATACGCGGATAACCATTCTCACGACTGATTCAAGCCTGGTCGGCGACTCATCAACCCGTGAGTTGAATTTTGCCAGCCACCATCAACTCACAACTTTCGCAACTCACAACATCTGCAACGGAGAATCGCATGGCCAGTGGTGGAGGAGGAGCCTGGAAGGTCGCCTATGCCGACTTTGTGACGGCCATGATGGCCTTCTTTATGGTCATGTGGTTGATTGCCCAGGATCAGAAAGCGAAGGAAGCTGTCGCCAAGTATTTCAACGATCCGAGCGGCTTTAGGCCGATCGGCCTTTCGCAGGACCCTTCCGCCAGTGGCTCGATCTTTCAAGAGACGAATCCCGGGGTCACTCCCGACGCTGAGAAGGCGCTACATCAACGAGACGGAACGAGCGAGTTTGAGACCAGTGTCGCACGCGATTGGGTCAATGCCGATCCAGAGCGACACGCCCGACTACTGGCGACGGCCAAAGAGATCAAAGCCCAGTCCAAGGACGCAGAGCCCGTAAGGCAAAAGATCCTCTCCAAGGAACAGCACGCCCGAGTCCAGATGGCTCGGCAGATCCGGCAGGAAATGCACACCGAGATTTCGTCCGTCGAGCAACCGACCGCTCGTCAAATGCTGGAAGTGGCCGAGTCCTCCGTGAACTGGGATCTCGTCGCCCACGAACTGCTCGAAGAGTAGAGACGCTTCTCGTCGGGGACTTCGGGGCGTATCGAGAGATATTGCTCGATTCATCGCCGATGATCTCGGAGATTTGGTCAGGTATTTTGGGAGTCGCAGCCGACTTCTACGGAAATGAAATGCTCTCGACGAACGATCCGTCCTCTACCGTTTTGCACGGTATGCGACAGCCATAATGGTGGCGACGGCTGCGTAGAGTTGGGACGGGATGGCGCGCCCCACATCAACGTGTTTGTACAGCATGCGGGCCACGGGTTTGTTTTCGGTGACGTGGATCCCGTGTTGCCGCGCGACTTGCTTGATGCGCTCCGCTCGTCGTCCAGAGCCTTTCGCGACGACGACGGGCGCTGCGGTCTCCGGGGAATAACGCAACGCAATTGCCAAGTGGGTCGGGTTAGTAATCACCACTGTGGCTTGGGGGACATTCTTAATCCCCCGTTCCTTTCGGGCTTCTCGCTGCAGTTTTCGCTGACGGCTCCGAACCTGTGGGTCACCTTGTTCCTCGCGACCTTCTTGCTTGACTTCCTCGCGAGTCATCTTCAATTGCCGTTCGTGCTTCCAAAGCTGGAGGGCATAGTCCGCTAAGCCGACGATCAACATGGCGACTCCCATCCAGAGCATGGTTCGTGAGAAGATCAGTGATATGTTGACTAAACCCTGCCGTATCGGGAGCCGGCCTAAGGAGCGGATCACGGGCCAATCGAGCGTGACGCGCCAACCGATCAACCCCACGACCAGAACCAGTTTGAACGTTGTCACTGCAAGTTTCTGGATCGACGCTCCGGAGGCGATGCGACTCCACCCCTGCTCAAAAGAAAGCCGGTCCCACTTCAGTTCGAGCGCTTCTACTCGCCAGTGAAACCCGGTCTGTGCGAAGCCAACTGCCCACTGCATTCCCCAAACAATCAGGAGTGGTGTCAGGCAGCAGGCCGCGACTGCCCTCAGAATCCAGGTGGCACTGGCCTGAGTCTCCACATCGGTCCATTCGGTTCCAGGGAGTTTGCCCAGCACAGCCCGCATGAGCTCGGCCGCGTGCGCGAGCCCGGTGGGACCGTGCCACTGAAAGAGGATCGCAACGATGAAACAGACGGCCCCGATCATCAGGTCGCCGCTGTATGCCACCTGCCCCTCGGAGCGCGCCTGCTCCCGCCGACGCGGTGTCGCGTCCTCAGTACGTCCTTCCAAATCCGGTTGGGCCATTGTCTCGTACCCACCCTAGAACTGCTGAGACCAGTCGGCGACTTCGAACAGGGAGATTTGGAGCATACCGATGAGTTCTGGCAAGCCAAAGAACATCGCCGTCAAGCCGACAAGCACGCGAATCTGGAATCCGATCGACTGCAGATTGAACTGCGGAGTCCAGCGTGAGGCGAGAAAGAGTCCAAGTGAAGTCAGTGCCATGACGCACGCGAGGGGAGCCACGATTCGTAATCCCCACGCGGACATCAGGTCACCCAAGTGGGCGACTGCCTCCGCGTTTGGTTGCCAGACAGGCCCCCCGACAGGGTGACGTTCAAGTGATAGTTGCAGGAAGCGGTAGAGATAGTGGTCGACGTTCAGCGCCATGAAGAGCAACACGGCGAAACACTCCAGAATCTGACTCAACACGCCTTGGGATTGCGGTTCGAGGGCGGAGATGTTTGTGGCGAAGCTGAGGCCGAGCTCTTGATTGAGGTATTCGCCCGCGATTCTCGCGGGATACAAAAACAGCCCGAGGCAGATGGCCAGCAGGCCGCCCGTGAGGGTTTCCCGCATCCCAAGCCAGATCAACAGGGGTCCATCGGGATCTGCGGTGATCAACGATTGGCCGGTCGTCATCCCCATAGCCAGTGCGAATGCCAGTCCGATTTTCACCGTCTTCGGCAACCCGCGTCCCGCAAAGGGAGGCAGCAGAGATACGAAGGTGGCGATTCGCAGAAAGGCCAACATGGGAGTGGCAATTTCCGGAGAGATCATTGAGCCGCCTCCGCAATCCGCACCAGCATGTGGTTGGCGTAGGTCGTCAGCAACCGTAACGACCAAGGGAGCGAGACGATGATCACTAGGCCGACCGCCGCTAGCCTCGGCACGAACGACAGCGTCTGCTCTTGCACACTCGTCACGGCCTGGAACACGCTGACCAGAACGCCCACCAACAAACTCGCCAACAACGGGGGCATGCAGAGCAAAGCTGTCGTGAGGAACAGCTCGTAGGCGATGTGATAGATCTCGGTCGTTGTCATGTGAATCCTTTCGAGTAATGGGATGAGCGATCTCGAATCTCGAGCTCTGTTTAGGGTGTCGGCTTCTTCTTCTCGGCTCGCTTCAGCTTTTTAAAATTCTCAATTAACTCGATCATCAGGCTGGGGTCGTCGAGCTCGGCGAGGATTTTAGAAGCCTCACGCTCTTCGAAGTTGGACAGTAGTTGGACCGCCATGTCGGTCTTGCCATCGTTGGAAAGTTCTTTGAGGAAAGTGGCAGCTTTGGCGGGTTCCATGTTCTGAAACCATGCGGACATCCGCTTGATGTTGTCGCGTTGTAGGGAGTCGACATCCTGTTGCTGATCTTCCAGCAGTTTGGATTGTTCTGCAGTGCGTTTCAGTTCCTCGGACTGCTGCGACCGCTTGACGTCGAGTTTCTCCAGGAGGGTTTCGACGGTTCCGATTTGATCGCGGATCTGAGTTCGTAGACCGTCGATCTCTTTCTGTTCACCCTGAACATCGGCGAGGACTAACCGGAGTTGGGACTCCTGCTCGGCGAGTTGAGATTCGCGTTTGTCGAGGTGTTCGGCACGTTGCTTGATGCCTTTGCCGTAGCGAATGATCTCCTCGACACTCATTGGTTTTGGACGAGCAGCGACCGGAAGGTCAGAGCTTTCGGCGGGCGCGTGCGTCGCTGACTTATCCGAGGGGCCATACCCCTTCTCCTCCTCGGGTGGCAATACCGACTTGTCGGAGGAGTCTTGCCCCTTCTCAGCTTCGTGCGGTGTCGCCGATGCCGGCTTCTCGAGCGTGGGAGCACGCAACATTGAGGAGATGAACGAGGAAACACCGGCTGCGACGGCGGTGATCACGATGAGGATGATGATTTGTTTCATGATGGTTGAATGTCACTTGTGTGGTCTTCTAATTTGCACATCAACTGGCCGTCTTCCAGTTCGAGTTGACGGTGGTGATTCAGTTCGGCACGGTAGTCACGTTTGTCCCGATCCAGGAGGTGGTCGAGGGCCGCTTGATGTTGTCGACGTTGTTGCCAGCGAGTGAGTGCTTCGGTCGTGAAGGCCGCCCGACGACGTCGTTCGTGTTCGATCCAGTCGAGCAGACCGCAGATGTTCTCCCGAGCGGCGAGACCGGCGAGTCGAGTTTCCAGGGGGGCTAACTTGGGGTCAGCCGAGGCGACTTCCTTATCCCATGCGGCTTGCTCATTAAGGAGGGTCTGACGGGCCTGTTCGGCCTCGGCTTCGGCCTGTCGCGCCGCCATTAACTCCAATTCGGCCAGACGCGATTGCTGCGTGGCGAGTCGGGCGAGACGGAGGAAGGGGGAATGGAACTTGTGCATTTCAATGTGAAACTGTAGTCGGAGACTTGGACCTACTCGCCCCAGGCTTGACCGAGTCGAATCAGTTCAACACGGGTCTTCTCCCAAGCCGACGGGGCGTCGGACGCTTGCTTGAGGAATTTGATAATCTCGGGATGCAGTTGAATCGCTCGATCAATCCGTGCCGTGGTCCCCCGCTTGTAGGCCCCGATCTGAATGAGATCCTCCATCTCCTCGTAAGTCGCGAGACATTCGCGGACTCGGCGAGCCGCCTCCCGATGTGCTTCATCGGTGATTTCGTTAAAGAGCCGACTCACACTTCGTAACACGTCGACCGCAGGAAAATGGCCGCGAGCTGCGAGCTTGCGGTTCAAGACCAAGTGGCCATCGAGGATCCCCCGCACCGCATCCGCGACGGGTTCATCCATGTCGTCACCATCCACGAGCACGGTGATCAAACCGGTGATGGAACCCGCCGGTGAAGTTCCGAGCTTCTCCATGGTGCTCGCCAGCAGACTGAAGACCGATGGTGTGTAGCCTCGCGTGCCTGGGGGTTCGCCCCGCAGCAGTCCAATCTCGCGCTGCGCCATCGCCATGCGGGTCACACTGTCGAGCAGGAACATCACGTCGTGCCCTTGTTCCCGAAAACTTGCAGCAATCGCTACAGCTGTGAGGACGGCTCGGACTCGCATCAGCGGCGGCTCTTCGGAAGTCGCGAGGACGACGACCGAGCGACTGCGTCCCGTCGCGCCGAGGCAATCTTCCAGAAAGGGGCGGACTTCGCGACCGCGTTCGCCTACCAACGCGATGACATTCATATCGGCCCTCGCAGTTTTCGCGATTTCTCCTAGCAACGTGCTCTTGCCGACTCCACTCCCCGCAAAGAGCCCGATCCGCTGACCTCGGCCGCAAGTCAACAGTCCGTCAATGACTCGAACACCCGTTTCGAGCGGTCGATCGATCCGGGGACGATCGACTGCGCGAGGCGCGACGGCTGCGCTATCGCGATAGCAGCGAGTGCTCAACGGTGGCCCGCCGTCGACTGTCCGACCCAGCCCATCCAACACCCGCCCCAGTAGCGAAGGTCCGACCGGCACACGTAGCGCTCGACCACGCGACGTGACCGGCAAGCCGGGACGCAAGCCGCTGGTTTCCGCAAAAGGAAGTAATTGACTGATGCCGCCATCGAAACCGACGACCTCGCAGGCCACTGTTCGACCGTCGTCGAGATGGATATCGCAGATCTCGCCAAGCGATGTGACGAGTTTCGCAGTTAATATCTCATGCGCGCTACGCAGTTCGCCGGCGGTCCGGATGCCGCCGCAATCGTTGACCCTGGTCCGAAGTTTGTCGACGTTCAATTTCAGCATCGTCTAATCCTTCCAGAAGGTGGCGGCGCATCTCCGCCAAATGGGCCGAAACTTCGTAACGGACCGCTTGATCGGGAGACTCCACGCGACAACCACCACGTGCGAGGCTGAGATCTTCGAGAATCTCGATTCCGGACCAACCCGTCTTGTGTTCCGTTGTGAGTCGTTGATTGAGAACCGCGACATCGGTTGGATGAAGCCAGACCCGCCCCGATGCGTGAACCGCGCACTCGTTGATGGCCTGCTGAACCAGTCCGTGAATATTGAACTGACCTGCTTCGATCGCCTCATGCACGATCCTCGAAGCCACCGCAATTCCGATCTCCACTGCGAGATCCTGCAACTCTCGCAGATTCTGGACGCGGATCTCGGTGGCCTCTTCGAGTTGTTGCGAACAATCCGTAAGGGCATCGGTGAGAGCCTGAAACGTGTTCAGGTCGGAGTGACCGGGACCACTGGTCGACGTGTTGGGGGCCAGCGTATCGGTGCGTGCTGCGGTCGAACTCCGTAACACGACCCCTTGAGGCCGCGTGGGGATCGTGATCGAGACTCGGTAGGTAGGGGATGAGACGTTCACGGGGTCGGGTGCATCTGGAGTGGGGGACTACTCGGCTTCGGACTGCTGCTCGATCTTGGCCAGAGCCAAGGTAATCGCTTGCCGAGCTTGCTCGACCTTCTTCGGCGAGACCTGTGTGAGGAATTCGATTTCCTCCTTGAGAGACTGGCGCGCCCGGGTCGACAGGTTCTTGCTGATCCGCTCCTGCAAGGCCTCGGACGAATCCTTGATCGCGGTAGCCAGCGTGTTCGTGTCGACCTGCCCCAGCACGCCTTGGATGGTCCGGTCGGTGGCGGAGCTGAGGTCTTCGAAGACGTAAATCTGTTCGAGCAGCTGGGCCGCCAACTCGGGTTCCTGTTGCTCGATCGCGGCGAGCATCGCGCCGCGTTGGGACTTCTCGACCGCACGAAGCACACTCGCGAGCCGCTGTACGCGGTCGGTTGATCCCTCACTTTCTGTAGGCAGAGAGAGAGCATGCTCGGTCACCGCTTGGGCGAGCCGCCGAAACAGGATGTCAGGAGAACGGGGATCGCGGGCCAACTCCTGGGCCACTCTGACACGTTGTTCCTCGGGCAAAGCGGCCAGTAGCTCGGCGGTTTTCTTCGGGGAAACTCGATTGACCAGTATCGCGATGGTCCGCGGCTGTTCGCGTTGCAATGCTTGGGCCAGCGCGGGGATTGGCAGTCGTTCTAGGTCGGCGACAGGATCCTCAGTGGGTGTGCCGAAGTCAGCCACCAGAATCCTGGACTTTTCAGCGGCCGACTGTTGTTCTGTGGCGGTTGCCGAGGTGGCTGAATTCGCTCGCGGCACGTGGACCTCGGCCAGCGACAGCATTTGTTCGAATTCGATTAACAGTTCCAGGTCGGCGGTATCGGTCACCGTCGAATCGAGGCGTTTGGCCTCGTCCTGCAGGCGTTCGATCGCTTCAGGGTCAAGTTCTTTGAGAACGGCCTCGGCGGCCTCGGGGAAAAACCATTGGAACAGCGCGGCGGCCTTTTCGGGGCCGGAAAGATGGCGTGGTGTACGCGGTGGGGCGGTGGTGGGCATGATGGACGGTGTCTTTGGAAGGGCGACTTCAGGCGGCGCGACGGCGAGCGGGAAGGATTTCGGTCCGGGTTCCGGAGGACTCTGACTTCAACCAGGCTTGAAGCACAGCGGCAGCCGCCTGGGGGTTCCGCAACGCTTGCTCGGAGACTTGATGCACACGATGGGCCATCGCCACGGGGAGCGACGCAGAGGATTCCGTGGGGGCCGTCGACGGAGTGGTCTGCCGTCTGCGGAGCGCGAGCCAACTGATGAGCAGTGCCACCAACGCCCCCACGCCGAGCGATCCCGTCCGGAGCCAGTGTTCCCAATCGATGGCGGACGGTAGGACGGTGGGGATGTCCGGGAAAGTTGCGATCTTCGAGACTAGCACTTCGATTTCGTCGTTGCGTCGAGTGTCGAAGCCGACCGCTTGTTTCACAATCCGCTCCACATCGGCCTGAGTGACAGTGGCTATGGTGGCGGCCGGGACTCCATCCGGTGGAGTGAGGTCGACGACCGCCGCGACAGTGATGCGGCGAATTTTTCCCGGCGCTTCGCGGACGGTGTTCTTGGTCTCGGTGTTTGCGTACTGCGTTTCGTTCTCTTCGACTTTGGAGAGCGTCGAAGAATCGGTCGTCCCGGCAGAGCCGGCTTGGGGCAGGTTGCCACTGACTCCGGCCACCCCACCTGCGCGGGGTTTGCCCGTGGTGGACTCCGAGCGAGTTGTTTCCGAGACTTTGACCTTTCCTTCCGGATCGAAGGTCGTTTGTTGGGTTTCGGTCGCGGTGAAATCGATGTCGGCCGTGACGCGGACGATTGATCGCCCCGCCCCCAGCATTTCGCCGAGCATGGTTTCGGCTTTGATCGAGAGTTCGGTCTCGAACCGCCGTCGGTATTCCAATTGACCAACGACATCGCCTCCGGAGTTGGCGGAATTGGCGGTCTCGGTCAACAGCCGACCTTCTGTATCCATGACACTGACATCCTCGGCGCGGAGCCCTTCGACGCCGTGCGAGACCAGTGAGACAATCGTGTTGGCCTCCCGCGAGGTGAGTTGGGCCCCTGGCTTGAGTTCCACGATCACGCTGGCGGTCGCGGGAGTTGCATCACGCAGAAACGTCGACGAAGCCGGTTTACTGAGATGCACCACGGCCGACTTGACCGAGCGGAATTGCGAGATGGAACGCGCGAGACGGCTTTCCTGTTGCCGTAACAGACGCTGATGAATCTGGCTGGGGTCGGCGAAGAGATCTAATCCCTGTTGCGTTTCGGCGTCGGCGGGAGAGAGTCCCAATTGATCCTTGATCGTCAGTCGAGCCTGTGCCAGCGACGCTTTGGAGACCGATACCGCAGAGGCGGCGAAATTGAGTTGATAGGAGATCTGCTCGGCTTCGAGAGCGGCCACAACTTCAGCGGTCTCGGTCGGCGAGAGGCGATTGACCAGCGTGGCGTATTCAGGTCGAGAACTCCACCAGGCGACTCCGCCTAGTACGAAGACCATCAACCCGCAGCCCCCCAGGCACGCAGCGCGCTGACTCGTCGTGAACGAGTTCCAACTCGCGACGAGCTGTTTCCAAGTCTGTTGCCAGGTATTCACGGGGTGTCCACTTCTGTCCGAGGCACGATGCTTAGGATTCGGGATTGAGAGAAGGTCCGATGCTGATGCTGGGAACAGCGAGTGGCCGACTCCGCCGGCAGACCGAGTTCAAAGTCGGGGGTCAGATTTGCATCCTCATGATGTCTTGGTGGGCGTTGACCAGTCGGTCACGGACACCCAGGAGGAGCTGTAAAGAGACATCGGCCTTGACGGCTCCCAGGACAACCGATTGGAGGTTGCCAGTCTCCCCTGTCAGGAGGGCCTGCACACCGGACTGCGATGCAGCTTGCTGCGACTCAACTGAGGAGATCGCGTTGTTGAGCAGTTCTGCAAACGGAGCGGATCCGCCCGCAGCGAGTGGTTGGGATCCGGGGAGGACGTTGGAAGTGGCGGCGGTGACTGGCAACAGATTCATTATTAAGCTCCTCCTAATAGAGACAGGGTCTGTTTGGTGATCTGCTTGAAGGTCTCAAGCGACTTCAGATTCGATTCGTAGGCCCGGCTGGCCACTAACAAGTCGACCATCTCATGCGGGAGATCGACATTGGGGAGTTGGACTTGTCCTTGTTCGTTGGCGTGGGGGTGTCCGGGGTCGTATACGCTACGGAAGGGTGATTGATCGGAAGTGATGGCCTCGACGCGAACCCCCGAGAGCGTGTCCGGTCGGCCGCCATCCTCCGCCAGACTCGTGAACAAGACTTGTTGTCTCCGGTAGGGTTCTCCGTTGGCCGTGCGCGTTGTGTTCTGATTCGCGATGTTGTTCGCGACGACCTCCATGTGCAGCCGTTCTGCTTTCAGCCCAGAGGAACTGATGTCGGCGGCAGCAAAGATTTGATTGAGATTCATGGGGAACAGTCCTGGCAGTACGGCCAATACGGCCATGTTGAACCCGGGGATCAGCGAGCGGCTCGTCGGAGCATTCCCATCCTCGACGAGAGCAATTCCGTCACTGTTTGGTGCAGTAGGGCGTTTTGACCCAGGCGCCCGATCTCGCGATCAACGTCGACATTGTTGCCATCGAGTCGAGTTGTAGGTTCCCCGGTCGGAGCGACCTGCGGCTGAACGGTGTCGAGTGACTCTCCGGCGAGGAGTTGTCGTCGGACTTCATCTGCGAAGTTGGCGTCGAGCCGTTGATACCCCTGCGTATTCACGTTGGCGAGGTTGTTTGCCAGCACCTGGTGGCGCTGGGTCGCTAACTCCGCAACACGGGCGAGGGCATCGGTCTGGGTGGAAAAGTTCAGCATGCATGTTTTATCGGTAGAGTCGTTAAAGTCCTCCCGCCTAACCGAGCCCAGCTAATCGGAATCAGGGTTTCATCTGATAGCCACGCGATTATGAGCGGTATTGCTCAGAGTCGAGTACTTCTTCGCAGTGCTCACGATGGCGCTGTAGTGGACTCTCATCGAGTTGAGGTTTATCCAGAGTTACTTGGCAATTTTACGAGAAGCGATTCGATGGAGTCTCATGACCCAAGCCTAGGGCAGATCGCATGGCCTGGCTGATACCGCCACCCCTGTGTCCACCCGGTGAACAACTCAAACTGCTCGTGGATCGCGAGCTGCTGTGAGGTGTGAGTCTGGGTACTGCGGGTCCTACTCCGGGACGCTGGCTTTTGGTTTGCGAGCAATGCTCAACGGTGTCGCCACACACAGTCGCCTGGCAAGCGGCGCTTGAATCAGGATCCCGACTATGAAGTCCCGCCGTGTCCTTTCCGGACTCGAACCACTGCTTGTCTGTGGTCTCATCGTGGCAATCGCTCTTGTTGGATTCCAATGTCTGAGTACGGTGATTTCACATAACGTGCGTCCGCTCGCATCACTGGCACTGGTTCCCGAGGAGCCGACCGCGGTTGCGATGGCCACTGACGATTCGCGGCCAACGACAAATCGCTAACAACCTGAAAAGCGCGACCAAGCGGCCCGGAGTACCAGGGCAATCGCAGGACTGTCTCGCGTATTGGTCCAATGATTGCATGAGAGTGATCTTCGCCAAGATGGCAAATGTTATGGCTCGACAATCGACTCAGGAGTGGTGCGATAGCGATAGAACTGATGTGCAAGATCGGCAAACATTTTGTCAATGCGACTTAACCGCGAGTCCTTCGAGGAACGAATTACGATCTGGTGGAGATGATCTTCATCACGCTCACGGCGACGATCTGTGGAGGCTACTGCTCCGCCCAGACATAAACTTCAAGTTGGTGGGTTGACGTGGTGCCTCATCGGGAGGGCGAAGCTCCTGCTGAGCCGCTTGTGCCAGACAAGGTACACTCCGTCTGCGGCTCAGCAGGAGCTTCGCCCTCCCGGCAGAATCGAACACCAAAATTTGGACTAGACGGAGTTCTAAGGGTGGGCGGAAAACGAACAGTTGGGCATGGCGACGTTCGACTGGTTTGAGTGAACTATTCCACTCAAAAAGGGAGTGCCGAGGCACGATACGTTTTGCAAGGTTATCGCCGCGGCTAGACACCGCGGGGGTCTTGACAGCGATGCATGATTGATGGACCAGACTCGGCCAGTCTCGCAGCGAGCCCATGGTCAGCAGCGTCAATAAACTTGCGTCAAGCGACGTTGTCCATATCGATCAATCCCACTCGCAACGCCCAACGGCAAAGCTCGACTCGGTTTTGCACACCAAGCTTCTTGAAGAGTCGATATTTATGGCTTTCAACGGCCCGCATCGTGAGGCCGGTCATCACCGCCGCTTGACGTGTGGTCTCGCCCTGAGCCAAGAGCTGCAGAAGTCGAATTTGACTATGTGACATGCGGGTTAAATCGGATTGAGTCTTCACTTGATGCCAGCCATTTTCATTCGAGATACGATGCACAAGTTGACTCGATACGGCTGTAGTCCCTTCGGCGACCTGCCGGATTGCGCTCGCCAGTGAGGACATCGAATCAGTCTTTGAAAGAAAACCCTTAGCGCCGAGTGAGAGCGCTTGATCAATCTGACTGTCGGTCAAATCGTCAGCGAACACCGCCAGGCGACACCGCTCCGTCTTGAACGCCAGTACCATCGCGATTTCGCTGGCCAAAGCTCGATAACTACTGCTGCACATCACACACACATCCGGTTGCTCGTTCCGTACTAACTCCGACAGATGGTCGCAGCGGGAGATTGCTCGGCGAATGCAAATCCCATATTCGGCAAGGCGTTGCAACGGCAGAAACTCAACGAGCAGTTGTGCGCGATCAATCCAAACCACATTCTTGAGCGTGTCGTACAGAGGCATGAGCGTCATCCTTGATGTCTGATGGTGTTGAACGTTCGAGGGTTCAGTCCCTGAATGTGAGCGAACTTTAGAGGGGGGGGTGACAGCTTGTTGTCACATGTGTTCCAACTCCCGCGAGTTTTCAACAAGTTTCGCGATGTTCCTCCGTGAACTGCGATCTCCAGCGCCATTCCGCTGCACTGATCGTGGTCACGATGACAGCGTCGCATGAATGAGTAGGGAAGCCGTCTACCACGTAAGCCGCGCGATGGGGCTTTAGTTCGACTGTCCCAGAATGGTCTGTCCTCCACAAGTGATTGTGTGCGAAGATGATGCTGCTGGCACTGTCGGGGTTTTGGGTTCATTCGGAGGGAGAGAGCCATGGATGGTTCTGGGGGGCGGCGTCAGGCGGAGTTGGAGCGGGAGTGCGAGATGGACTCGTCGGTGTTGGAGGAGGCTGCGGGGCGGTTGAGGGAGTTCATGCAGCCGTTTGTGGAGAGCTATCCGCGGCGATTGCAGGCAACTGTTAAGCCCGATTGAAAATGGGGGCGGGGACCGGTCGAAAATGGGCGCGCGAGGGTGGGGAATAGCCCGGGTTTGGAACTTGGATCGGCGGGCGGCGGCGGGCGGCTTGAGGGGATAATCTTGGAACCGAGCGGGAATCAGACCGGTTTGCTGCGAAGTTTGGCGTCTTGCAGGCGGTAGCTTTCGCCCTTGGTTTCCAGGATGTGACAACGGTGCGTGAGGCGATCGAGGGCGGCGCCGGTGAGGCGTTCGCTGCCGAGGACTTCAGTCCAGTTTTCGAAGGGTAAGTTGGTGGTCACGATCAAGCTGTTGCGTTCGTAGGCTGTGGCGATCACGTCGAACAGGAGTTCGGCTCCGGCCTTGCTGGCGGGGACGTAGCCCAGTTCATCCAGGACCAGGAGATCGAGTTTGCAGAGGGCTTGTCGGTAACGCTGGAGTAGTCGGTCCTCCATGGCTTCAAGGAGTTGGGTGACGAGTTCGGTGACGCGGAAGAATCGGACTCGTTTGCCTTGGGCACAGGCGGCCATGCCGAGCGCGGTAGCCAAGTGGGACTTGCCGGTGCCGGAGGGACCGACGAGGAGGACGTTCTCGCGGTGGTCGAGGTAGTCGCCTTTCATGAGTTGGAGGATGAGCGGCTTGTTGACGCTCGGTCTGGCGGCGAAGTCGAACTCATCGAGCAATTTGGCAGCGGGGAATCGTGCCGCCTTGAGTCGACGCTCAGCGGCTTTGCGTTCGCGTTCGATCAATTCCAGTTCGCTGAGCTGGAGCAGATACGCCAGATGATCGGCGTTGTCGTTGGCACAGCGTTGGGCGATCTTCTCGCACTCGTTGTGCATGGTCGTGAGCTTGAGAGTCTTCAAGTGATGCTTGAGCAGCACCGTGCTTTTGGTGTCGGTCGGGGTCATGTCGTCACCTCTTCGAGTGGTGGTGGAGTGAAGGAAGACTGTTCGTCGAGCAGC
>Ga0105047_10002103_pt1 | contig 35605 bp, 22 predicted proteins | sample MAT04_FD_78384 | JGI IMG/M metagenome (GOLD analysis project Ga0105047, IMG submission 78384) | Freshwater microbial communities from Lake Fryxell liftoff mats and glacier meltwater in Antarctica - MAT-04 (megahit assembly) | ecosystem: Environmental > Aquatic > Freshwater > Ice > Liftoff... | reverse complement strand
TGATATTAACCCGCCAGTATACGTGTAGTTTTATCCGAACTATTCCGGCAAGTTGACCCACTCGCAGGCCTTTATTTGTGAGTGCCGTTATAAAATGTTTTGTTCTGTTCCGGCTTAAAACAAAAAGGAACAATGTTACAAAAGCCAATAGTCATGGAACAATTAAAACCGGTATAGCCTTTATTTCCTTGCTAAGTATTGCAACATGTGCTCACCAGCCGAAGATCTACTTTACATATTGACGGCTCATTTTCCAATCTTCTTTTAAAGGATTCACCGGTGCAAAATTATTGGGGAAAGCCAGTTCAATACCGGCACTGCCATTAGAAGGTTGTGCCTTCAATGCTTTGGCAATATCACTAAAATTGGTAACCCCCTGTCCCAGGTATTCTGTCCGGTTGCCATCCGCATATTAGTCGCGGATATGGAGTTGAATAATCTGTTTTCCATCAGTTTTGATAAAATCAACCGGGTTGATGCCCGCCCGGATGAGCCAGTTTAAATCCGGCCCCAGCTTGATGCCGGGTTATGCGCTCCATGGTACCCTTTGAATCGTGCATTCCCTTTTCTACTTCATAGGTATGGTTGTGCAGGTTGGCTTAAATACCATGGTCATTACACACAGCGATTATTTGTTTTAGAATTGTTGCCTGTGCGTCAGGTTCTACCCGTGTTTTTAACCGCTTTGCCTCACCAACTGATATGCCAAATGTTTTACCTTTTACCTGGCTTAACCGGGGCACTACAATTTTAATATCCCCCATTATTTTCGGGTGCTGACCGGCATCCCACATTAAAGCCCACCCCATAAGAAGCGCCTGATACCGGCACTTTGCATTTGTTGATAAAGCCATTGATCCGGTTAACAGACATCGTAGCGAAGGGTGCTGTCCATGGGTTTCACTCCGTCAATGCCGGCATAACTAACATCCGCAAAAACAGTTTCCAAATTCGGCGTACAATCCCAGTTGGGCCAAAGCTTACTTGCCTGCAACCAAAGGTGTCCATTTACCTTAATTGTTTTCTCCATGCCGTTGGCAGCCAACAGTTTTCCGGCAAAACTTTGGGTTAGCATGGCACCGCCCAATAAAGTACCAGATTGCCGGAAAAATTTTCTGCGGGGGTTGATGACGTTTAATAGTTCTATTATTCGAATTTAAAAGTTTGAGTAGTCCGTTTTATTTTTGAACCTGGTTGTTTGTTAAACCAACTTCATTTTATTGGCATCCCAGTTCAGCGCCTTGTTTTGCGCAGCGCTGATATTACAGGCAATGGAAGGGCCGGCTGCTCTTAAACCAAAAACGGAATCTTCTGCAATGGGCGTACCCGACCTGATGCCATTGAAAAAAGTGATCATGTGATCAAGGCGGTCATCATACCCCGACGGGGCAGTAAACTCGATGGTTTTGCCCATTTCGAAGCCGCCTTTTTTATCATCGTATTTTGCACCATACCATTTTTTAAAATCTTCTTTTTGCCCGGCGGAAAAGCTGTCAAAAGAATCGTAACCACCATAGCCCGGGGCTGAACTTCTTTTAAGCGTCATCAGTTTAAAATCATTCCAGCCAATATCCAGCGCTCCTTCTGTGCCTATCAATTTTATACCAAAGCCACCTTTACCTTCTCCACTGGCCAGGTTGATGCGGGTATACAGTTGAAACGATGGTAATGTAGCTGTTGCAGGATACATCATAAATGAGTTTAAGAGGTCGTATGCATCCCTGCCATCTTTCCAATAATTTACTTCGCCAAGGGCAAAGATTTTATTGGGGCCAATGGAACCGGTAATTACATGGAGGCTGGTTAGCAAATGAACCACCAGGTCACCGGCAGAACCTGTTCCATAATCTTTATAATTACGCCAGCGAAAAAAGCGTTCTGCATCAAACGGCACTTTAGGCGCATGTCCCAAAAAAGTATCAAAGTCAACCGTAGCGGGCGATGCATCAGTAGGAATAGAGTATTGCCAGGCACCCATGGAATCCGTTCTGTCGCAGTAAGCTTCCACATAAGCCAATTCGCCAATGGCACCTTTTTCAAAATATTTTTTTGCTTCCAATATAGCTACGCTACTTGCACGCTGGCTTCCTACCTGAAAGACCTTGCCAGTTTTTTTATGTGTGTCAATAATTGCCTGGCCTTCTTCAATTTTTTGAACCATTGGCTTCTCACAATACACATGCTTACCGGCCTTCATAGCGTCAATGGCCATGCGCTGGTGCCAGTGATCCGGTGTACAAATGAGTACCGCATCAATATCGTTCTTAGCCAGTAATTCCCGGTAATCCCTGGTAGTGAATAATTGGTTACCCCATTTTTCCTTCGCCCTGTCAAGCCGACCGGTATACAAATCACAGACAGCTACCAGTTCCACCCCATCTATCTTTAGCGCAGTATCAGTATCATAGTGACCAATAATGCCGCTTCCAATTAGCCCAATTCGAATCTTATCGACAGAGCTGACTCTGATATTTGATATGAGCTGCTGCCGTATGGCAGTTGGTGCAGCAGCGGCCTGCGCTCCCAGGGTTAGGGCAGCTGCAGACCCACCCAAATTCCTCAAAAACTTTCTCCTTGAATTTTGCATGGTAATCGTATTTATTTGTTTAATTAATATTATGTAATCAATAAAATGAAGTTTCGATTTGTAAATGTTGAATGATCAATGGTGAAATATTGACCGTTCACCGTTGCAAATTCACGCTCACAATAATACTGGTTTCCATTCATATTCGTTGGTTCTTGTTAAAAACCGTTTTGGTCGTGCCGGTAAATCAACCCATCTTTCAATACGTTGTATAAAACGGCTTGTTGCCTGCATGCTGCTTCGAACAGGGCCGGATCTTCCGTATTAAATTCAAAAAGATCATTGTGGTGCGGTATCAGCAGTTTCGCCCCAATCGTTTTTCCTAAGGAGGCTGCTTCCCGCAAATCTATATTACCTGCTACCCTTCTCAACGGCTTATAACCGTTGATGGACAGTAGCGCAATGTCGATCTAATAGCTATTTAAAATTTCCGTTAATCCATCAAACAAGCTGATATCTCTTAAATGATAGACTGAGTAGCTTCCAAACAGTACAATATACCCCATAATTTTACATTCCCCCTGCTCATTTTTCTTAACTGTATTGTGTGCGGACGGTACTCCTGTTATTAAAAAGCCTGCCACTTCAACATTGGTTCCTTCATTTAATCCTGGCAGGAAATTCTTATCACAATGCACACATTGCATAACAAATTCGCTGTTGGCCTCCCTGGATGATGAACTGCATTCCTTTGTTATTTTTTAAGATTGAAATAAGGATATCGCCATTTAGGTGATTGGGATGGTTGTGACTTAAAATAACGATGTCGACCCAATCAGGTATATTTCAAATACCAATTCACTTATACTGGTATGCGGTTTATCCGTATGCTGGTATTTAATGCTTAGCAAACCAGACAGGCAGGGGTTGAACCATAAACATTTTTCTTTCCATTTTAAAAAAACCTGCTTTGACCCAACCACCATATTTTATATGCAGCATCGCTGTTAAAGGATCGAATGCAAACGTTTCCTTCCGCATTGCGATAGCTCTGCACTAAATGGTAGTAGGCATCGGATTGCTGTTTTTTTATTATATAGCGGGCACAACTTAAAATACACGCTTGCAAAGCTCAACTAACTCGCTATATTAACCAATATTGCTGGTGTTACTACAAATAAAAGTAGCCCTTGTACCGGCGCTGTACGATTTTGATCAATGGCCGCCCTCCAACTGAGCGGACTATTAAAACATAAAATAGCAGGAATGGTAACTTTTGGAGCAGGAAAAGCTGCAATCCAACCTCAACAGAAATGCTGGGGTTTTTTACATACAAAACATACAAGTGTAATCCGGATTGTGTCGGGGAAAGGACTGAAAATCCTCATGTCATCGCGATTTTTATCGGAAGCTCACACCACAACTGACCGAACAAGACCTTAGCGGAATGCCGGGGTTTTTTGTTTTATAGCATATACGGAGCAAGGGCGTATGCATATGCAAAAACCCTATAAAGGCAAAAAGAATTGTAGCCTTTTTATTTTACGTAACAAGGCTCTTATTGTTATACTCAACTGTTTCTGTGCTTTTGGGATAAAACTGGCAAAACTGCCCGGGGTGTGGCCGATAAACCTCGCAAGGAATGGGGACACTTTTAATTAAATTAAAATCTACAATCCGGTATAACCTCATGTATTCACTTAAAAAAATTAATTGGTGTTATTTCATATAAAAGCGTTTTGCTCCTTTTGGAGAAGCTATTTTTTATATTAAGGGTATTAGTGGTAGCAGGTGTTTTGTCATCTCCATGTCGGGGCAGGTCAATTGGTAACACTTTAAGTCCTTTCTGTTCCATCACCGGAAGTATTTTATTCCGGCACCAGCCACCGGGCAAACCTCCATGAATTAAAATAATAGTGGGCGCAGTAAATTGAGTAAATAATTGTGTAGTCATGAGTAAATTAAAAATAATTAAGAAATAGGTACGTCTCATATTTTGTATTTGTTTTACAAAATTGAACCGCAATAATTTTTTTTAGTGGTAAAAAAAGGATTTTTTATATATCATTAAGAGAATGACTATCTGCAACCTGGTGTTGATATTTTGGAACCGGCCTTTATAACAGTTTTCATCTGTCTTTTTAGCCTGCCTCTATGACCATACAGGTGGCACTCGTGTACTGTTGGTAATTTTATTCAGCCTTTTTTATCATCATTTTATATTTAGCATCGAGTGTGCCAAACAGCGGTACTTATTAGCAAGAGGTTATATACCGGCTTCTATACAGGCTTTTTGCTAAACCAGGCATGTTTTCGGGTCAACCCTTTTCTAACAAGTGAAGTGCAGAAAGCGTGAGTCCGGTAAATTGTTTGTAGTCTTTTGACACGGTCTGATAATTAAAATAACCGCATTCCGCAGCAATAAAGCCTAATCTTTATCGGGAAAACTATTTCTGATATTATAACAGCTGTTTAATCGTACAATGCTGGCGTATGTTTTTGGAGAGAGGCCCACTCTTTCAATAAATTTTCTTTTAAATTGTTTAGTACAGTAGCAGGCTTTATTTGCCAGCCATTTAACATAAATATTTCCATGGTGATGAACCATTTGCGCACAGGCTGTGACAATCAGCGTCGGTTCCTTTGGTGCATTTTAAACAAGGTTTTTTGCAAACGTTTCCACTATGTTTATTAAATTAATAAGTACTTGCTTACTGCAATTGTGCAAAGTTGCTTTTTATATTTTTAGAAAAAATGTTTGTTGCATCAAAAAACTGGTTGGTTAATTTATTTGCCGGAATACCTGTTAATAGAAAAACGGCGGTAGGTTGAAATACAATTTGCACGTCCCAAAAAAGTGTTTGAGGTAAAATGTTTAACGGGGGAAGTTTGTTGTAAAGTAAATAAAATGGGCTGAGCGTGTATTTCCCCAATAGCGGTTTCCATAGTAAAGGGATTCTTTAAAAAGAAATGAAGCGTCTGCTCAGGCTTTGGGGGATATGCTTTAATTATAATAGTTTGAGTATTGCTGAAGGAGAAGTGAATAATTCGATAGCATTTTACAAAAGGCCTTAACTAAGGTGCTGGTGTAAAATCCTTTAAAAGCATACACTTTTTAGTTCATTTTTGCTTTTTAAAGTTATGTGCTTTCAGGGGCTGTAAACGTCTATCACTACTGCAAACTATTTAATATGTACAACCCCTCCCATTCCGCCCTTGCCATTCCCTTAAAAAGTTATGAACTTCTTTTAGTGTTCTACTACAACCTTACACGTTTTGCTTGCGCACATATTTGGTAAGTATTACTATTAACTGGCCCTCTATTTTACCTTCTATTTGCCCGGGGTTGTCGGGTACCAGGCGAATGTTTTTTACCTGCGTGCCTACTTTGGCGTTAACGGAGGCTCCTTTTACGTTAAGGGATTGTGTTATCAACACTGTGTCGCCGGTGGTAAGCACATTTCCAAAAGCGTCTTTGTGCAGGTCGGCGGTGGCATCGCCCAGGTGGTCGCCGGTGGCTTTGGCCCATTCAAGGGTTTGGTCGTCAAGGTACAGCATGTCAAGGCTGTCAAATGCCCATGCTTCGTGTCGCAACCGGTTAAGCAACCGCCAGCTTACTATCTGTATGCCCGGTACCTCGCTCCACATACTGGCAGTTAAAAACTGAAGGTGTTTGCTGTCGGGCTCTTCTCTTTTTTCTATTTGTGCATGACACTTTCCACAAACCATTATGCAGTTGTTTTGGCTGCGTACACTTTTTGGCGGCACGTCGTACATGCTTATCCCCTGGGGGCTACCGCATAACTCGCATTTATTTTGGCTGCGGCTAATTACCAGTTCTTCAACTTTTACCATATGGCCTGTTTAAAATAAAAAACGGAATAATGTTATTACCTCTGCAAAAATACAACAACAACAAGCTATCATGTTGGTCGAACTTTTGTAAATGTAAAATGGTAAAACGCTATAACAACATTTAGTATAGCCTGCTACAAAGGCCACCCCAACACCGGACTTATAAAAATGTAAATCAACTTTTAATAAAATACGATGAGTGAAAATTATATCTTCCAGCGTTTAAATTTTATGCCTGTTGTAAAAAAGTAGTTTGTTGGAAATGAGATCATCAGCCCAATCGTAACAGAGCTGTTGGGATACTTCAATTTTGGACACTTTTTCTCCACCGCTTTACTTGTTTTATACTGTCGGTCTTGCAAATTAACAAGCCGGAAACCAACAGGCTATTTGCCTCTTTGTGTGGTGCCTGGGCGGTGGCTTTGGTAATTATAACGGAGGGAATGTAATGCACAGGCCCTGTTTGTACCAATTTGCTTTAGATGGCTTTTTGCCAACCCACAATTGCCTTGCGGGCCAAAAACCCGGTACCTTTTATTTAATATTGCAAAACCGGGTTAATGCCCGGCACTTATAAAACCGGTACCTGCTTTGTACCTGGCTGATGATTGCACACAACAGAGAGATTAAACGATATTTTATCTGCACAAATTAATTTGAAACAAAATAAAAATAAAAACGAAACTATAAGAGTTTCGTTTTTATTAATTAAATGATATTGAATGACTGACGGATTATTTAATTAGCCACATTTTTGTATTCAGGTCATCTGTGCCTCCTTGAGCTGTAACTGCTTTTAGGCGATTTGCAGCATTTAAAGATTGCTCAGAAAGTGGATAGATATAACGCACCGGAACTTTATTTCCGTTTAAATTAGAAGCACCGGGAACAATTTCAGGCATCCCTGTTCTTCTCCAGTCAAACCATGCTTCCAGTCCGTTAAAATATAAAGCGATCCATTTTTGTAAAGCAATTTTTGCCAGTTTATCATTTTGCGTTCCTGCATAGGCAACAGCAGCTTGTGTTAAATAACCAGCGGGCATGTTTACATTTAGGCCGTATTGAGATGGTACCAATGCCTTCCAGTAATCAAAATTGGCAGCGATACCATTTGTGTAATAGGTATCGGCCGAACCGGAGGTAATCATTCCTTTTTCGCGGGCTTCTGCAAGAATGAACTGTAGTTCTGCATAGTTCATTAATATAGCACGGGGAGCCGAGGCGTCAGGCACAGCCTGCCCTGCATCGTTACAAACCAAACATGCAAACGTGTAGCCAACTCTTGATACACCCTGTGGTCCGCCATTAAAATTTAAGGCTGCAACATCACCCAAGCCGTTGGGAATACCTTCTATTTTGGGTGTGCCGCCTGCAACCGAGGCCTGGGACGAACGGCCAAAAACATTTAGTCTGGTATCGTTTAATGCAGTAAGTCGGTCAGACAGTGTTTTACTTACCCTTATCTCATCAAACGACCCTACCCTTGAACCATACAAGGGAAACTGGTTGGGAGCAGCCGTAAAGTATTTTAGCTCTGCATTGTCGGCATTACCAATAAATATTGGATTGTTTGCCGGGTCGCCCACAATAGCCTGCATATCTGCATTTACATTTTTCTTTTTGGAAATGCGCATTAACAAACGCAGCCGTAGTGAGTTGGCCAGTTTTCTCCATTTTATAATGGAAGAAGCCCCGCCACCAAATAATATATCACCACTTAAACCTGTGCTGCTTGTTGCCAGCAACTCGTTGGCTTTTTTTAAATCTGCCAAAATTCCGGTATAGATTTCTTCCTGCGTATCATAGGCTGGTGCGTATAGTCCTTCTGTTTTTGCCTTGCCTGCTTCTTTATAAGGTACATCGCCGTAAGCGTCGGTTGCCAGCGAAAACATCCACGATTTTAAAATGAGGCCTACACCCAGGTAAGGGCTTTTGGTATCAGCTTCTACCGCAACCAAAATATTTTGCAAATTTCTATTGTTGCCGTAAACACTGTTCCATACACCATTTTGCTCATTCCATAAATAACGGTCTTCATTTACAAACTGAATTTTTGCGTGGTACTGGGCCACCAAATTACCGATGCCCCAGGCTTCGCCTACCTGCTGGTTCATCATATTGCGGATTACACCACTTAACAACAAATCGGGTGTTACGCTGGTTGGATTATTTCTATTGGTATTGGTTTCGCTAAAGTCTTTTGTGCAGCCACCTATTAAGGCTGTCAGAAACAGTGCTGTGGTTATTTTTATAAATTTCATAAATTATGTTTTGTAAAATGAATGGGGAAAGGGAATGATGAAACGTGAACTGTGAAACGTGAAACGTGAACTGTGAACTGTGAATGGTGAACAGTGAAACGTCGAAAGTAAAAAGTCAAAGGTGAATAGTGAATGGTGACCATTCACCATTCACCTTTGATAACTGATCATTAAAATTTAATACTAAGGTTAACACCAAAACTACGTGTTGACGGAATGGCCATATTTTCTATACCTGGCAAAGCAGTTCCACCACTATACGACATGGTTTCAGGATCAACGTGTGGCACATTATCATTAACCCAAAGATTGCGGCCTACCAATGAAATGTTGATTGCTGTAAAAGGAAGTTTTGTCAACAATTTTACAGGCACATTAAACCCAAACTGCAATTCACGCAACTTCACAAAAGAGGCGTCAAACATAACGCCTTCTGCTATACCACGCCCACCGGTATATGCTGAATGCCATTCCCTTGCACTTACCTTTTTTGTATTATTTACAAACCCTCCCGCTGACGCAGTCACTCCTGCACCAATCACTCCATTACCTGCCTGGGTTAAATCGTAACCGGTGGCACGGCCTTCCAATGTTTCCATAATAATACCGCCTTCTCTGCCTACGGTTTGTGTTTCTGAATACAACTCGCCACCCGAGCGGATATCAAACAGGAAACTAAAATTGAAGTTTTTGTAATTGAACCTGTTGCTGATGCCCATTAACCAATCGGGGTTGTAGTTACCCAATTTAATACGGTTGGTAGTACGAATTGGACGGCCATTGGCATCAAATACCATTTGACCGGTCAACTCACCTTTTGCATCGTAATAAGGAGCAGTCGGGTTGGTGCTTTGCACCCTTGCAAACCCAATACCATACAAGTCGCCCATTCTTTCGCCTACCCTCGCTTCAATGGTTACCCGGCGGCTACCCATTACATAACTGGTTAAGCCATCGCTCAATTCCAACACTTTACTTCTGTTTGCAGAAAAATTAATATCGGTATTCCAGGTAAAATTTTTGGTTTTGGCACCGTTAATGTTCAGGATCGCTTCTACACCAAAATTTTTGATCAAACCTGCATTAATAACACGGCTGTCGTAGCCGGAAGTGCCTGATAATGGAATATTTAAAATTTGGTTAACTGTTTTACTTTGATAGTAAGTAACGTCTAACCCTATTTTGTTTTTTAAGAACCGGATATCCGCGCCTACTTCAACAGAGGAACTGATTTCAGGTTTCAGGTTTAAGTTACTAAGCCTGTTTGTTTCACCATAAATTTGGGCAGCACCAAACGGATCGCTGCGGTTATATGTTTGTGTGTAAGTAAACGGATCGGTATCGTTACCCACCTGCGCGTAACTGGCACGTAATTTTGCAAAACTAATAGCAGTTGGCAATACAAACATTTCGCTTAACACTGCACTTAATGCAAAGGACGAATAGAAATAAGAATTGTCTTGTTTACCAAATGCTTTCAAGTCTTCCGGAAGAGTTAATGCACTGCTCCAGTCATTGCGACCAGTAACATCAAAAAAGATTCTATTTTTATAGGATACACCTGCCGCACTATACAAACTATTGATTCTTTTACCAACATTATTTTGCTCTACTACCAATGGTATACGGCTATTATTAAGACTATAAATACCGGCTATGTTTAACTGTCCGGCTACATCTTCGGCAAAACGGGATGTTTGGCGCATCTGGTTTCCGCCCAGGTTTGCGGTAAATGCAAAATCGTTATTGATGCTTTTATTTACTGAAAACAAGAAGTCGGAATTACGCTCTTCGTTTACTATTTTCACTTCCCTATATTCGCCAAAAGGAAAACGTTGGGTACTAAATGCCCTGCGGTATTCCCTGCGTTCATTGCTCCAATCGGTAGCGGTACGCACCTGTAAATTTAACCAGTCAGTAAAATCATATTTAAGAGAAATATTTCCAATTAAGCGGTCGTAAAATTGACCATTGGTATTTTGCTGAAGCGTGAGGTACGGGTTATCGTGGTAATTATAATTCCAGTTATACTGGCGCTTTGCTGTTTCGCCCGGCATCCAAAGTTGTTGCATATCACTCACGTTTACAGACGCAGGTAACCAGCAGTTAAACAGGTACATAATACTTTCGGTACCATAACTAATAGAAGGACGGTTGCTGCTATTACCATTGATATAACTAACATAAGAACGAACAGATAATTTTTTAGAAAAATTATAGCTGCTGGAAAGTGAGAAAGTAGTACGTTTTAAATCAGTATTGGGAACAATTCCTTTTTGATCAAGGTTGGTATAACCTAACCTAAAATCACCATTGGCGTTAGCACCTACAAGGGCCACGTTATTGGTTAAAGTAGCACCGGTTTGTAAAAAATTTTTCAGATTATCTTTATCTGCAACCCAGGGTGTGGCAGTAATAATGCTGCCGGCTGGCGCATTTAAATCACCACCTGTAAAGGGAATGAGTACCCCGTTTAAAGTACGGGGCGAATTATATTGCGGATAACTTTGACCGTTAAATGCAGGTCCCCATCCTTCGTCGGTACCATCCGTAAGTCCGGCACCCCCACCATTGGTAAAAGCAAAGGGCCCACCATTACCGTTACCCTGGCCGTATACGGTTTGATACTCCGGAAGCTTTAATGCATTTTCAAGTGTAAGGTTGCTATTGATTTCAACACCCAAGCCCTTTTTAGATGCTTTACCAACTTTGGTTTTAATTAAGATGACCCCGTTGGCGGCACGTGAACCATACAATGCAGAGGCAGCAGGCCCTTTTAAAACCGTAAGGCTTTCAATGTCGTCGGGATTGATAAACCCTGCACCATTACCAAAATCAACTTCTAAATTACCACGGCCCGAACCGCCCGTAATGGCATTGCTTACAGGTACTCCATCAATTACATACAGCGGTTGATTTTTATTTAAATCAACCGAGCGCTCGCCACGAATAGACACCCTTGCCGAACCACCGATACCCGAGTTGCTACCCACTACCGTAACGCCTGCTACTTTACCGGCAAGCTGGTTTACTACATTGGTTTCGCGGGCAGTTGTTAACTGGTCGCCTTTTACTTCCTGTAAAGCATAACCTAACCTTTTTTTATCTTTTTTAATGCCCAATGCAGTTACCACCACTTCGCTCATTTCCTTGCTTACAGCAACCAATTCAATAGTCATAAAATCATCGGACGCCGTTACCTGCTGGTCTTGCGAACCAATAAAACTAATGGTTAATTTTTCGCCTTTGGGTACAGCAATTTCAAAGGAACCATCGGCCCTGCTGGTGGCTGCTTTTTTAGATACTTTTGCCAGAATGTTGGCACTTTCAACCGGTGCACCATTGTCGTCGGTAATTTTACCTTTAACCGTAATATTTTGTGCATTTAAAAAATGGGGAAGGCACATTATTACGAACACAAATAATAGCCTGGTTAGTTTTAGTGTTGTTTGCTTCATAAACTTTTAGTTTTAATGTTGCAAACTTATTATTGTTATTTTAACAAATTGTTATGTAAAATTTAATTTATAGTAAACATATTGTTAACTAAATAGTTTTTTGTTTAATGAAAATTGCCTTTTAGCGCGTACTGATTTAGCAGGGTAAATATTATGTAGCGACATTAAATAAATATGAAAAAAGTAGCAGTGTTTTACTTAAAAACCTCCTAAAAAAGCCCAAACCAATTTAAAAAGCTGCTTACGAATTTTTTTTGGCGCTGGCGGCTCCTATTATTGATTTTGTGTTGGGCAGGGAACCCCGGAATATTTCGATTACGTTTTATTAACACAATTTGTCACATTATACTGGCGTAAAACCGTTGGGATTATTTTTTCATAAAAACTGCGCAGATTTAGGGCTTGATCCTACAAAATATTGATTTAGGCTATTGTTACCATTACAATATATCTGATACGTTTTGCCGTGGCACAAAAGCTACCCCGTTAAAACGAAAAGGCTAATACCAATTTTCTTCGGTCAATGGAGTGTTTAAGGATTTTATTGCCGGGGTACATTTTACTAAGGTTGACTAAACACAATGACACCCTAAGAGGATAAAATGGTGAGATATAAAAAAAGGATGCATTTTTGGGCATCCTTTTTCAAAGCAAAATATTGTATTATTTATCTATAGACCCTAACACTTTTTTCATAAATGCGTTACCGGCATCTTTTTCAGGCATCCCATCTGCTATAAGCGCATGTATATCTAACGCACCACACATGTTAGATATCAACTCTCCAATAACATCTATTTCTTCGGCTTTAAGCGATGCGGCTTCTGCTGTATTTTCCAACACTTTAATAGCGGCTTCTATTTCGGCGGCAGTACAGGTTTTTTGTATTTGCCTAATTACAGGTAGCTTCATCTATTAACATTTTAAGTTGTTCTTCTTTATTTGTTTGAACCTGGCTAAGCAAAACTCCATTTTTAAAACTTGCAAAAGTGGGAAGGTTGTTTACACTGGCCAGTTTGCGGCTTCCCGGAAACTTTTCTGCATCTGCAATTACAAAAACAGCATCAAGCTGCTCAGCAGCAAATCGTTTAAATTTTGGTTTCATCAACCTGCAATTACCGCACCAACCTGCTGAATATTGTACCAATACCGTTTTGTTTTCTGCTATAATTTGTTCCAGGTTATCTTCTGCTAATTCTATCATTATTTCACTTTAGTTTTTTGAAAAATATTCTGCTACACCTTTTGTGGTTGCTGTCATTGCCTCTTTACCTTCTTCCCAGTTTGCAGGGCAAACCTCGCCGTATTTTTCTACATGCAATTGTGCATCTACCAGGCGAATGTACTCCTCTACGTTTCTGCCAAGCGGAAAATCGTTTACAGATTCGTGCCTGATGACACCAGTTTTATCAATTAAAAAAGTTGCTCTATAAGCAATTGGAGTGCCGGCAAATGACCATGTTCTTGTTGTATTATCAAATGCGTATTCACCACCTAATACACCATAGTTCATTGATATTATTTTTGCAGTATCTGCTATAATGGTAAATGTTACCCCTTCAATACCACCATTATCTTTTGGCGTGGTTAGCCATGCCAGGTGCGTTTCTTCAGTGTCTGTAGAGCAGCCAATTACAACTGTATCTCTTTTTTCAAACTCAGCCAGTTTTTCCTGAAATGCATGAATTTCTGTTGGGCACACAAACGTGAAATCTTTTGGATAAAAGAAAAGGATCACATTTTTATTACCAATATACTGTTGAATACCAAAGTTTTCTACTATTTCTTCGCCGTTTATTACTGCACCTGCACTAAATAAAGGTGCTTTTTTGCCTACTAATGCCATGTTTTTTTATGTTTTAAATATTGCTGCTATAAATTTAATTTTACTTTTAAACCCAATTTATATTTGCTGAACAAAAAGAATTACGTCTTAAATCTTACCGGTTGATAAGTTTCAATTTTCCATTGCTAATACAATACTATAAGAACTTTGTTCAAATCTTGTTCAAATCTTGTCTAAATAATCAAACGCATTTGCTTGTTTCAGTGTTTACGGGTAAAAAAGGTACGCTGCTCTTTATAAATGTTGGCAAGGGCATAGATTTATTGCGGCTTCCCAAAATGTTAATAAAACGTATCTCTCGTTTTGCCGGGGCCTACTATCCCTAACCTTGTGTAGGCATGTACCCCGACATATTTAAACCAGGTTTTATCAATTTAATTCTTCTTCATGCACCTAAAACAAATCCATCCACTTTTACGCCCTTGCATGTATTCTTCACCTACAAATGCTGTGTTTTAACGCCTGGCAATACACAATAGAATCTCACTCATTTGTTTCTTTTTTATTTAACAAACCTAAATAATATTTATGCTCTGCCGCAAGTTGGCTTTGACCTGCTGGCAAATGTAAAAAACGGTATCATAAAGTGGTGTTTATCGCTGCTTTTAACGACTACACATACAGGCTATCCGTTTTAGCACTTTGCTTTATAGCGAAGATTTAAAAAAAGCAATGGAGCGCTACTAAACAAAAAAAGATTTTACCATGGTGGCGAGGAACTGTATCAACATTTCGTCCCTTACATTACCAGGCTCAACGTTAAATTGCTGTAATTAGCCCTGCCTGGCGTTAACGGTGTACAATATGTGTTACTTATAAAGGTGGTTTGCTTGGAAGCCGAGCGCAACTCCAACAAAATTTTGTTTACTCACGTCAAAAATTTTCTTTTGTAAAAAACGCTGGCCAAATACGAAAAATTGTTGCATGACCCAAGCTTTCCACGGGTACACCGTTCGCATGTCAACAGTCTTACCCAATTACACCATTACTATAACTATGGGGCCCTGCAATTAATAGGCGGCACCGACGTTCAAGTATCAGGCAGAAAGAAGGAGGTGAATATGAATTATGAATTATTATTGGCAGTGGTAGCCATGCAGCGCACTAAAATTTTGCGGCGGATAGATAGCGCATTTCTGAAACAACATTTTGCTTAGATTGAAAAAAAAATTAACCGCAGTTGACCTTTTTAATGGGCAAAACCATAAAGTGTGTAAAGTTAGTCCTGACTATCGCCAATTAACCATTGTACGGGCTTATTGCAGATGACAATGTATTTGTATTTAAAATGTTAAGACGAAGTACAAGCCTGCACTTGCGACTTGGAAGGCTGATAAAACACCGGAAACGGGGAGCAGGGTAATGCAGTGGTTTTAAGTAGAGAGTTAGATTTTTTACTGATTAACTATCAGCAAAAGTGCTTATAAACCTGACTGGAATATGCGGGGTCATTGTTGCCCGTTAGCCAGCAGTAAAAACCTTAGCTGAACGAAAAAGCTTACATCTTATTAAAGTTTAATGATTATCCACCATTTAGTAAGCTTAATGCTAAATATAAAATAATAATGGAAAAGGCTGAATAAAATTATTAATGCTAAGTGTGCTACCTCTACCGTCATAGAGGCAGGCTGCAACAATTGGTGAAAAAAGCTAAAAAGCCTGGTTCTAAAATATTAGCACCAGATTGCGGATAGTCATTTAAAGTTCTTTATTTAAATCAATATTCTCGTCAATATCTATTTTATCCAAAGGTTTGTGCAGGGGCAACGTAAAATAAAAAGAGGAACCTTCGCCTTCTTCACTTTCAACCCATATTTCTCCCCCATTTTTTTCCAAAAACCCCTTTACCAGTATTAAACCTATACCGGCACCTTTATTATGTTTCCGTGCTTCTGTAAGAAAATCAATTTGCGGAGTAAAGATTTTTTGTTGTATTTCCCTTGACATTCCAACGCCGCTATCTTTTATTTGAATAATAATCTTATCAACTTTTGTTTTAGCGGTAATAGTAATTTTTCCTCCTTTGTGCGAATGTTTTATTGCATTTGAAACGATGTTTTGGAGTACAGAAAGCAACATTTTTTTATCCGCAAAAACCTGTGTATTCTCTTCAACTTCATGGTGAAGATTTATTGTGTTTAAAGAGGCCACTTCATTTAGGGTTTGAAATACTTTGTTTATATTTTCTACCAATTCAATTTTTATTGGAAAAAATGCCTCTGCTGCATATTTTATTCTTGCCCATTCCACCAAATAGTCCAACATGCTTAATTCTTCTTTTGACGCTTTATAAATTAGCTCAAGTAACTTTCTTACATCGTCGGGCTCCATTTTATCAAAATCCGTTTTTAAATGGTCAGCGGCTCCAATTATCCCTGTTAATGGGCTTCTCAAATCGTGCGAAAGTATTGCAAGTATATTATCCTTATGCGTATTAAGTTCCTCCAGTTCTTTTACATGTTTTTTTATAGCTTCCTCTGCTTTCCGTTTTGCTGTTAAGTCAAGTAATATTTTTACATATCCCAGCATTTCTCCCTTTAAACCTGTTAGCGGAAAAACCAGACCATTGGCATAAAATTGCCGACCATCCTTACAAAGGTGCCACCTGTTGTCAATAGCTCTTCCCTCTTTTAATGCTTTGTCAATTTCGTGTTTTGGAATGCCGTTTATTTTATCTTGTTCCGTAAAAATGAGATCAAAATTTTTGCCGATAGCTTCCTCTGTTGTGTAACCAAAAATTGTTGATGCACCTGCACTCCAGCTATTAATGATCAAGTCGTTATCAACAGTTAAAATTGAATAATCCTGTAAACTATCTATTATTTGGCTGTAGAATTCGGCCGTAGGGATATACTGGCTTTTAAGCGCTTTAACAGTATTTTGAGTATTTATCATTACAACTGGATTAAATGTGATCGAATTTTTCAGGGATAAACGGATTTTGGCTCTTTTTTATTTTTTGCAAAGATAACCTGCCCGCATCCTTCGCCTTTATATTTAATCTATTTGACTGGTACCCATTTTAAAGGGTTTCGTATAACAGCAGCCGCCTTGTTAATAAGCAAAAACCTCAATGCTAATGGTTTGTTCAGCCTTGGTTGGTAATTAATAAAATGTATGGATAGTTTGAACCGGTGGGGTCTCTTTTTTTGGTCTTGCAAAGGTCTGCTGCATAAGTGTCGCATATTTGCACGTTTGCGCTTCATGTAAGTGAACTGCCTAACGACCGGGGGTTTTATTGCAACTGATATTTATTCGCAATGCCCATAAAAATAGATCCGCCATGTACTACATTATTGTACCTGCTTTCATTGGTGGCTTGTGGTTGAGCTTTTTAAATGCAAACACTTTGTTTGCCCATATTCGTTTTTTTGCAGAACACATATTACATTTTATTGAGAGAGTGGCAAATGCCCCATTTTGAATGCACGGACAGCGAGGCTTGCATATGACGGCCAGGCGTAAATACAAAAAAGTGCCAGGTCACGATAAAAAAGCAGGATGGATGGTTTTGTAGACTACTGTATTGGGGCAGGGTAAGCTATATGCAGCATTTATTAGTGGGGGCGGGTCTTTTTTTTGCGTTTTTGCAAGGCTAAGGGACAAAATGCCGGGAAAACAGACATCGGGTTTGGATTACGTTGGTTTTTTGTAGCGATCCGTGCAGTAAATTTTGTTGGGTAGCCATGAACAGGGCCAGCACAATGCGTTAAATTAATCTGCAAACCGATGACCGGCATTTATCCAGTTGGTTATTTTATTTCGTTCGATAAGTGGTAGCAAGCCACCCTGTGGCATTGGTGAGGGATTACCATCAACTGCCCGCGCTTTTATTCGTTGCCAGTTATTTATGATCTCGCAGTTACTTTCAAAGTTAACACCTGCCTGCGGATTGTTTCCTCCGTGACACGAAATACAGTTTATAACCAGCAAATTTTTTATATTGCTAAATAAGGGTCCCGAAGTAATTTCGTTTACTATAATAATTGCACTGTCAACACAGCCCGCTTCGTTTTTTGCCTTGATAGTGTAAGTGGCCGGTAACAAACCTTCAAAAGATGAAGATGACTGAAAAGAGGAGTTGCCTATTTTATATATCCAGGATGAACCCATGGGTGATGTAATCATTATTTTTCCCTGCCCTATACATGGTTGGGAGGCGGTAGTAATTGCAGAAATAGCTATTGCCCGGCAGGGCACTTCGGCTTTTTTTGAACAACCAATGGCCAACAGAATAATCAAAAGGCCAATACTGTAAACGGCTATCACTTTTAAACTGTTCATAAAAATCAATATGATTTCTTTTTATCGGTCAATGTTTTCATAAAAGCAATAATGGACTTCTTTTCGCTTTGATTTAGCGAAAGGGAGTCGAAGGGCAAAGACTGAAAGGGTAAATCAATTCCAATACCTACGCCACCACCTTCGTGATAAAATTCTACCACATCCTCTAAATTTTTATACACGCCATTATGCATATAAGGCGCTGTTTTTTCAATATTACGTATGCCGGGTGTTTTAAAGGCAAACAATAATTCCTGCATGGCATTTATTTTATAGCGGCCAGAGTCCTTATCAATCGTTGCATTTTTCCATACGGGCGCAGATGGCACGCCTATTATTTCAGACTCAGATTTGCTATACCAGGGTGGAATGTTGCCATTAAAAAGAGGAATAAAATGGCACGTGCCGCATTTAGCCTTACCGGTAAATAAATTAAAGCCAGTAATCTCCCGGGAGGTTATTGCGTTTTTATTTCCATTAAAATATTCATCAAGCCTTGACGAAAATGGGCTTAGCGAACGTACAAATGCAGCAAGTGCATTTCGTAACTGGTAGCCGCTGGCTGAGTCTTTTTCTCCAAATGATTTACTAAAAATATCGTGATAGTTATTATTACTGTAAATTTTTTTGGCAATGGCCGCCGATGTAAAATTAAATTCAAGCTTATTTTTCATCACCTCATCTGCCTGGTCTTCCAACGTGGTAGAGCGTACATCGTAAAACTGGTGGCTTTGCATTGCGGCATAATACAGCGTAGGTGTGTTTCGCTGTAGCGTGCCGCCATGTACAAAATTACCTGCCTTTGTTTTTCCATCAGTAAAATACAGTTCGGGTTGATGGCAACTTGCGCAACTTATTTCGCCCGAACTTGACAACTGTTTATCAAAAAAAAGCTGTTTGCCTAATTCCACCTTTGCTGCATTTGTTTTGCCCTCGGCATACGAAGAATAGTAGTCAGCGTCAAGACCCTTTCCTCTTAGTAAGTCTGCCAGTGTACCTCTAAACGGTTTAACCATTACAGTATCTGCCTCAGTATTGGTATTTGAACTTGTTACAAATAATTCGCTAAGCGGCATTAAATAAACACTCAAAAACTCAAGCCGGTTAAAGTTGTCAAAATTATCATTTTTGTTCAGGTAGTTTATTGTACTAACAATTGAAGTGTTAAGCTTTTCATTCAAACTTACCTCCCCATAATAAGCAATATACACTTCTTTTAATCCAAGCAAACTATGCGCTGTTTCTGGTAATGATAGCAGGCTCATGGCAGCATCAAAGCCACTAATGCCCAGCGCTGCTATCCTTATTAACTGGTGTTGCAATATTTCTGTTACATGTTGCGGTAGCACTGAGTTGTGCTGCATGTTAGCTTTTGTAAAACGAAGGTCGGTTTGCAACAACTTTATTTCGTTGGATAGATCATTTACCAGTGAGTCATGATACCCGCTATACAGCAATTGTTCTATTACCTGAAAGCCATGTGGAGGCCATACCTGGCCATCTTCTGTTTTTATATCGGGTAGCGGAGCGCCGTTTATGCGTTTGGTTAAACCCTGAAAGTAATATTCGGTAATGCTTTCGGTTTTTTTATACGTAAACCTGCTTTCGGCAAAAAGGGCTTGTAGTTCGGCAACAGGTTGTTTTTGCCCGGCCATGCTATCAAGCAAGGTTAATTTTGAAAGTAAAGAATCAGTTTGTTTAAAAAAATAAGCTTTTACTGCTTCTTCGCCACTAGCCACACTTTTTGTTGAGCAGCTTTTTAATAGTAGCTGCAAAAACATTAACGCAAGCAGCATTGCAAAAGCAAATTTCATTTTCATAATTATATAAGCTGTAATGAACAATCCCCTCGCCGTAACGAAGGGATTGTTTATTTTTTTAATAAATTGTATTAACGGGGAACGCCTGTTAGTATTAATGTTTGACCGCCTGATCTGTATGGTTGTACAGAAGTAGCCTTACTTGGATTTAAAAATTTGTTGCCCTCTACCCAGGTATGCGCATGAATATTAATTAAAAAGGTATTAGGCACATTTATATCATTGGATATATCAATCATTGCACCATGCTCCCAGGTGGCAAAACGCTGGTCGTTGGTAGGATTAAATTTTGAACTGATAGTTTTATTTTTTAAATCAATCATTCTTTTTTTGGTGCCTGTAGCAATATCATGTTGCCATATCAACGAATTATGCGATGCACCCGGAAAGAATGAATCACCATCTTCCTGTATGTACACAAAGTTGTTGGTTACACAAACATTGTCGGGTTGAATCATATCCAGTCCGGGAAGCAGATCTCCATCTTCCACCACCTCAAGTTTACCAACAAGCGGATTAGCCGCATCCATTTTTAATCTGTACATACGGCCCCAGTATGTTTTTTCGGGTTGCCCACTAACACCTGTTGCAACAAAATAAACTTCTCTGCCGTTAGCACCGCCGCCTTTTCTATAATCCAAATCTTCAACCCTGGCAAACTGAATTGACTTTAAAGAGCTGTTTAAGCCTTCAATTTCTGTACCGGTTAAATTTTTAGCATTTACTACCTCTGTAAATTCAACATCGTACACATTTCCTTTGGTCATGTTTTTTTCAATCTGGTCCAGGCTGGTTCTTCTTAATACATACAACTTACCATTGTCAAGGTCGCCAACAGTATTTGAAATGTACAGGTATACCTGCCCGTTGCCAGCATCTTCGCCAATAATAATAACTGTTTTACCAGCATACGCATCTTTGGGAAGTGGAACAGCATTCTCACCGCTAAATTTTCCCAGTGCTGGTTTAACCCTCGATTGATTGGAAGGATCAGCATTTGCGATAGGGTCAATTGCATGTGTCATAGCATTAACGTTGCTTTCGCCTGTGGTTAAAAACACTGGTTTTGGAAAGCCATGCTCCTCTGGCGTGGCTAAAGTGCCCGAACATAAACGGAACATACCACCGTCGGTATTAACAATATATTCCCCTCTTACCGGGTTAAGTTTTTTGTCAAGATAAACCCTTGACAATGCCCAGGTATTTTCGTGGTTTGTAACCATTATGTAACCACTTCCATCGGGGTTTTTTAAAAAACCCTGCCCATCGGGCGCTCCGCCAAAAACAAAATTGGGCGATCCCGCAATGGTATCGCTGCTGCTGATTAATGTATAGGCGTTAACCGACGAAAATGCAGGATCTACTATAACAAAAGATTCGGCATTAGAACGGTCTTTGAATTCGGCTTTTTCTATTACCACCGAGTCATTTTTTTTGCAACTCATCATTGCTACTGTTATGCACAGTATGGAAAGGGATAGTTTTCTCATAAATTTATTTTACATAAAATTATATTGGCAACATAGCCAAATTGTTACTAAAACTTTACCTTAATGTTAAATGAATCGTGTGATTTGTTAGGCTGTTTTTTTTAACAGCTTTTATAAAATCTATTATTTAAACATAGGCGCCGAATGGCTCCCTGCACCCATAAATTAAAAATTAATTAAACTTTACATGGCAAAACGAAACCATTGAAGCTTTATTAGCCGGCGTGGGATACCACCAGCAAAGGCTGATGGAAAAAATAGAGAATCCTGGTTTTAATTTACCAGCCAAGCCACCTTAGCAACATTACCGGCGGATGTTTTAAAATTAAGCACAATGTAGCGTAAAATACTAAACAGATATTTGGAGCTTTCGGTTTATTGCCTGCAGGCTTGGTGTGTACATACACCGTTTATACCGGCAGACCGCAGTGCATTAGGTGCCATATAAATGATGCGGCTGCAACGCTAACACCTACAGGAGCAAGATTATTGAGATTGAATGCCTCGCTAAGCGATACCACCTTTATACGCGGCAATGAGGCTTATATAATGCCCCTTATGTTTTGTAACAGCGTAAAACAGGCTGACAAAAACGGCATAATTAATGTCAGCCGTATTTAGCGGTAGGCAATAATTAAAAAGTTGCCGCAGCCGCAGGCGGGATCTAAAAAGCGCAGGACTACTATCTTTTCCTGTAGCTTCTGCAGTTTTGGTTTGCTGCTTTCTACTTCTTTAAATTCTTTCCACAGGTCGTTCAGAAACAGCGGTTTTATCAATTTCAGAATATTTTTTTCGCTGGTGTAGTGTGCGCTAAGGTTACGGCATGCCTTTGCATCCATTACACTTTAAAACAACGAACCAAATATGACGGGTGATATTTTGCCACAGTTCAACAGGCAGCAATCTAATAATGTTTTTCGTAGGTCGCTGTCAAAGGCGACTGTTGGCAGGCGCCCGGCAAGCAACTTTCCATTTATGTAGGGAAAGGCGTTTAGTGTTTCGTCAATATTTTTAAGTCGGTTGTTGGTTTAGGTGGTCAACACCTCAAACAATTGCGTAAAGTGGGCGGCCAAATCGCTACCATCGGGTTTGGTTTGCTTATAAAGGTAATCGTACAAAAGTCCACGTTCGTTAAAGATCCCGGTGTCGGCTGCAGGCAACGTTTGGTGGCAAATCTTATCTGCCTAAAAAACTATCGGCTGGCGTGTACCAGCTCATTACTACCGACAAGAATAACAAACGATATTTATTACAGGTTAAGGTGTTGTAAACCGAAATAGTGTTAAGTTAATTGTGAATGGATAATGGTAAATTGCCAACGGTGAATGGTGGATAGTTAATTGTCAATGGTGAATGGTGGATAGTTAATTGTCAATGGTCATTGGTGGATAGTTAATTGTAAATGGTCAATGGTTGTCAATGTTGGATTGTCAATGGTGGATTGTCAATAATTAATAGTCAATGGTTAATAGCCTGATAGAAAAAGGTAATCATCCCGCACTGCCAATTTACCACTCACGTTAAAAATAATATTTTACAAATAACACGATACCAGTTTATAAAGTAATGGGCCATGAAAATTAATGGCGCATTGTTATTTTTTGCCAGTTCGTGCGAGAGGTTTTTGGATTTGGCTTAATTGTGTCCTGAATAAAACAATGAGGTTGGGAGTTGTTCCCGCCCTCATCTATCGTTAAATGTAGGGCTTAGACAGCGGAATTATAATTAACCACTTTGCCCTTTAAAGGTTGTTGAAAATGCACAATACCAAAGGTGATGATAGCTTATAATCTTTCATGCAACTAAACCATATTTAGCCACTACATTTCGCAGTTCATTTTTTAAAAATCCTGTTAAGCTCAAATCTTCATTAAGAATTGGCCAGTGGATACCGAATTCAATGGCTATTAATTCAAAGGCGTTTAACCCGGCTAATGTTGCTGTATGCAGCCGTGGATATGATAAAATTTTTTGACGAAGGATTGCTTATGTATTAAGAATGATTAGCATTAGGTCCAAATCTGTATAAACGTCGACTGTTTAAGTTTCCAATCCTTCCCCAAAAATCAAATGTTCTAAAGCGTCGAATTTATTTTGAGAAGTATTCATGCCATTTAGTTTTAAAATAACCCGAATATATTTTTGTAATTCCTTACAATGTCTTTTCGTTAGCCATTGGTAAAGCCGTCTGGGTTACGCAAATCAATCAAAGGCTCTAACCACACTTTTCCTTATGCATTTCCCTTTGCGACATGAACATGAACAGGTTCATTATGCGCATTGCTGTAAAACAAAAATCTTAACCCGTTGATAACTAATAGGTTTGGCATTGATTGTAAATGTAGGTTTTATAGGTTAGCACCATAAATGCGGCTGTACGTTAGATAATTTTGCTGGGCCGGACCGCCTGATTAGTGCCAGCCTGACGGGTATTAGGTCAGAGCCGCCCAAATGACCTAGTATAAAAAGTGGTACGAATTATTGATAAACATATCTTTTACCCATTGTGGGCCCGTCCCAGGTGCCTTACCAGGTGATTTTATCCCGCAAATTTTTCTTAAGTTATTTGGTGGTTAAAAGATTTGCTTCATTCTCTGTAATTAAACTAATAATATCCTTGCCGTTTTTGCTGTTACCATCTTTAGGCATCTACCTGATTAAACGGTCGGCGAAGTTTACGGAAAGGCTATAGTTCAAAGCCCTTAATGAAGCCCCTGGCAGATACAGATTGCTGTTGAATAATACCAATAGCGTAAGCCTCTTCACGAACTGGTGTCTGCCTTAAACAACAAAGCTGCCATCTTTTTAGAAATGGCAGCTTCGTTATAATCAATCTAAATTTTTTACTTTTTTAATGCCAGTATATACTTCACCATTTCACTGGCATCTTTTGTACTAATGTTGGGGTGGGCTGCCATTGCTATCTGACCCCAGTTGCCTGCACCACCATTAATGATTTTGCCTGCCAGTTTATTTATGTTGGCGGGGGTGCTTTTGTATTTGGCGGCAATTTGCTGGTACGATGGTCCTACCAGTTTGGTATTTGGCGCATGGCAAGCTTTACAGTCGCTTTTTGCTATAAGGTTCATTCCGGGCATTTCCACTGCTTTTTTAGTGGTGGTTGCTATTGCCGTTATCAATGCTTTTTTAACCGGTAGTTTCTTTTCAACCAAGGGTGTTGTTTTTGCCGGTGCAGGTTTTTCAACCACTTCTTTACCTCCGCTAAATAGTATCCAGTCAAGGGTTACCAGGTTTTTGTTCGGCGCGTCTTTCTTTACAAAAACAAAATAGACATCGTGGTTGCCTCCGGGGTCGGTTATGGGTGCCGTTACCTCGCTATAGGTGCTCCATTTGCCGGTAGCTTTTATGGGTAAGGAGCTTAGTAACGGGCCGTTTTTACTATCGGCATGCACCTCAATGGTAGCATCTTTATCAAACGATGCATAACGATAAGTAACGCTTCTAATTTCGGCAAGGCTTATGTTTTTAAACATGATGTACGAGCCATTGTTTATGCCCCCAACGTTCCTTTCGTTTTTTTGAAGGTTGTAGGTGTTGTCTGCATCTTCGGCCTGTACTTTTGAGGGGCGTAGTAACAATGTTTTACTACTGGTTAGTGGTGTTATTGCGCCGCCTTTATCAGTATAACTGGCCGTTAAAATATACCTGCCTTCTTCCTTATTGGCAAGGTGCTGGTTTAAAATTATCTCTCCTTTTTGTTCAAGGGCTTTTTCCTCAGCACTTACCGACACCGAAACAATGTACTTCACAATTTCAGTGGCATCTTCTTTTGATATTTGTGGATGGGCACTCATGGCATGTTCGCCCCAAACACCCGACCCGCCAATAATTATTTTGTTTGCCAGTATGCCAATAGCATTTTGGTTGCCATAGTATTTTTTTGATATATCCATGTAATTAGGCCCTACAGACTTTGCATTCATTTGGTGGCAAGCCTTACAATCGCTGTTATTTATCAGGTTAAGACCTAAACTGTAACTGGCATCTATTTGCTGATGGCCAACAAGGCTTTGGTTGCTGGCAACTTTGGGTATAAAGTTCATCCTAATCTTTACATTGTTGTCATCAATAAATGCATCTTCGTTATCGGTAATGCCCACTTTATACAATAAACCCGAGGTAAATGGAAAAAAGAAAGTATTGTTACCTGCTGTGTAGATAGTTACAGATGGCAAGGTATTACCCACTTTAATAGTCAACGTATCGGTGCTTGATTTGCCGGTAGCATCCGTAACTGTCAACACGGTTTCGTACACGCCATTTTTTGGGAAAGTAAATGTTGGGTTGGGTTCACCGGAAGTTTCTCTTCCATTAAAATTCCACGAGTAAGTTAGTTTATCAGCTTCATCGTAATCATAGCTCTGGCGGCTGCTAAACGCAACTTTTAAAGGTGCAAGGCCAATAGTATCTTTTGCTGTTATGCTTGCCACAGGGTTGCGGTTGCCGTTGTTATAATCTATACGAACCAACCTTGCATCTTCGTTATCAATGCCATATACCGAGCCATATTCCAGCATGTACATAGCGCCATCGGGTCCTATTTCAACATCTGTAGGGCGCCTGAAATCTCCGTTGGTTTCCATAAAGCGGTCCATTTTTTTGTAGTTGTTATTTTCATCCATGTGTATGGCAAATACCCAGTTACGCATCCAGTCGTATACAAACCAGGCTTTGTTGTAATACGCAGGCAATTTGGTATTTGATTTGAGGCTGGCATTGTAATGATAAATGGGTCCGCCCATGGCACAGCGGCCACCATCGCCAAGGTTGGGAAATACTTCGCTGCGATTGTATGGATACCAGATCATAGGCATAGTGGGCGCTGGTAATAACCTGGTTCCTGTGTTATTGGGGGAGCTGTTGGTGGGTCCATTAAGATCGAACAACGGGCCTACGGTATTTGCAGCAAAATCGGAATCGTTATACACCTGGTTGTTACCTACAACGTAAGGCCAGCCAAAGTTGCCCGGTTTTTTAGCCTGGTTAAATTCGTCGTAGCCGCGTGGCCCATGGCGGCTGTCCTTTCCGGCATCGGGCCCAACTTCGCCCCAGTAAACATAGCTGGTTTCTTCATCAACCGAAATACGATATGGATTTCTGCAACCCATTACATAAATCTCCGGTCGTGTGCCCGGCGTTCCCTTTGCAAACAAATTTCCATCGGGTACGGTGTAGCTACCATTGGCCGCGGGGTGAATGCGAAGTATTTTACCTCTTAAATCGTTTGGATTTCCGGCCGACCGTTGTGCATCGTATTCCTTCCTGCCTTCTCTTTCATCCAACGGGGCATAGCCATCGCTTTGAAATGGAACGGTATTATCGCCCGTTGAGATAAACAGATTTTTGTTTTTATCCCAGGCCAGCGAACCGCCGGTGTGCGCACTCACTTCAAGATCGATTGGTATTTTAATAATTATTTTTTCAGATAAAGTATCAAGGTTGCCATCGGCTGTTATTTCAAACCTCGAAATGTTTTGGTGGTATTGCCCGCCGGTGTTGCCTGAATAAAAAAAGTAGATATAGTTGTTTGTGCTAAAGTCAGGATCAAGGTTGATACCAATTAGCCCATTCAAATATTTATCAACCGCTTTGGCCGGAAAATTATGCAACAACCTTGTTTGCTTTGATGCCGGCTCATACACATACAATTTTCCCGAACGCTCCGTAAAAAACACCCTTCCATCGGGGGCAACAGTAAGCTCCATGGGTTCATTTAAATCGCTGCTTAACACCGTTTTGGTAAACCGGTTGTCTTCGGGAAGTTTAACAGCATACGCCTTGTTGTAATTAAGCGGTGTATTGCCTATGGCATATTTAATACCTTCAAGCAAGTGCCGTACAAACAAAGGCTCGCCAAAGCTTTCGTTGGTATGGCCCAGGCCGGTATAAAAAGCCCTTCCGCCATCAAATTCATGATACCATGCAATAGGGTGATTGTCACCATTGGTTCCACCTTCGTAACTGGTTTCATCAAGGTTAGCCAATACTTTAATATCTGTACTGACGTTGCGGTAATTGTACCACTCATCAAAATGATCCCATTTTTTTGGTAAGAAGGACGTGGCGGTATTGGTCGTATCTACAATATCAATTATGGCCTTTTGTTGCCTTGGATGGCTTGAAAACCAGGCGCCCACCAACTTATTATACCATGGCCAATCGTACTCAGTATCGGCCGCGGCATGTACGCCTGCAAAGCCACCGCCAGCTTGTATATATCTTTCAAATGCTACCTGCTGCTCAGCGTTCAATACATTTAAAGTGGTGCTTAAAAAAATAACGGCATTATAGTGTTGTAAACTATCCTGTGTAAAATAACTGGCATCGCGGGTGGTATCGGCTATAAAATTGTTTTCTGCCGCCAGCTTTTGAATGGCTGCTACGCCGGTGGGTATGGAAGTATGATAGTACCCCGCCGTTTTAGTAAAAACCAATACCCGGTTTTTGGCAGTAAATGGTGTAGCGGTTATACTGCCATTGGGATTTTTTAAACTTTTACAGGCGCAAAAAATTATGGCAATGGAAAGAAGGGAACACACCCCAAACGATATTTTTTTGGTAATGAACATGAAGCAGGTATATAGTGTAAAAATGAAGATTAAATATACATAGGGCAATTATATTTGGTGAGGCAAAGTTTTACAATGGCGTTTTGGGTAATTGATAAATAGTTAGTCATGTATCTTCTTGCGGGGTCTCCTCATTGGTTTTGGCGTTATCCGGGTACACCTGGTTTAAAAACATGATCACTTACCCCATTAAAAATTTTATCCTTCATAATGACAACCCGCTTTAGTTACGGTAGTAGCGTAATTTTGGCGGCACACTTTACAAAACAAAGTAGAAGAAAGTGGTAGAGAAAGGCCAGACTATGACGTCAGATGATAGCCATTTGCAACATGTTAGCAGTCCGCTTAGTTATTGGTTTAACTTATATAGAATCTATAGGAAAAAAGCGGTGAGGAGCCTTATCTTACTTTTAGCAGGCATAATAACAATATTGAACTTCAATCATACCACCTAAAATGGCTAAAACTATCCGTATTTTCTACATTCCAGGGTTTGGCGAAAAAGCAAATATTTTTGATAAAATTGCTCCGCACATAAACGCACCCGAAAGCATTTTTGTAGATAACTGGGAATTATTAGGCGGCATGCCCCGAAAAGAAACAGATGTTTTGCAATACGCAAAAGAGTTGGTTGCAAAATATAATATCGTAGCCAACGACGTAATTATAGGGCATTCATTAGGAGGCTGGATTGCTTATCATATAAAACATGTAGTCAATTGCCGGATTGTGCAAATAAGTTCCTTTACTGATCCTGCATTGATTATTTCACCATTCTCCAATTTAAAGGTTATTAATTTGCTGGTTAAAAGCGGTCTATATTTTAATAGGTTTAATATGCAATATTTTGTAAAAAAACAGTATACCGGCAAGCCTTCAAAAGATATTTTTATAGAGACTTTTAAGCGGGTCGAAGGTGGAAATAAAGATAATATCATAAACCAGTTGCGTTTGATATATAAGCCAGTAATTACTGAAATAAAAGTAATTCCTGACCTGCGAATTCATGCTAACGGAGACAAGCTTGTCCGTGTTCCAAACGAAGCTTTTTACGAAATTTCAGGCGATCATTTTACTTTATACACAAACCCTGAGGAAGTCTATACGCCAATAGTAAACTGGCTTTCATTAAAAGATTAAAACAGCAAGCGTTTCGTTGTGTTGGGTTAACCTAAGGAAATTTTTTCGGCAGCCAGGCAAGCCTGGTTTAAAAACGCAATCTAAAAACAATGTACCCACAGGGTTAATCTCCACCAGTTTCGTTTAGCTATGCTACCGCAAGGTTTTAATATCATTACTGCATTTCATTCAATTCCAAGGTGGTTGGGACTATTAAAAAAAGATTTGAAAAAAAGGGTTTGACATTTGGTTGCTTCCCTTTGTAAACCTGTCAGGTCAGCGACCTCTACAAATACCGTTTTTAAGGTAAGTAACGTTATCAAATATAACAGGCACTAACCAGGACATCCAAAAAATGAAGGGCAGAACGGAAATCGGTAGGCTGGGTGGCCTACACCGCATACAAAAACTTTTTTTTCGGGATTTGAGGAGGAAGGGATAAATACCAGTTTTATTTTATCCGATCCCAAAAATCCGTCAGGTGTAGCCCTTATTACCGTTGATAAAAATGCTGAAAATTGTATAGTGGTAGCCTCCGGTGCCAATGCCTCCTTACTTCCGCAAAACCTGGCAAAGGCCGAAACGTTAATAGCCAGCGCAGCCATTGTGTTAATGCAATTAGAGATACCGCTTGAAACGGTGGCTTATGTAGCAGGCATTGCTGCGGCGGCGGGTAATACCGTGGTACTTAACCCTGCCCCTGCCCGCGAAATACCCGAAGCGTTGATGCGGAATATTTCGGTACTTACCCCCAATAAAACAGAAGCAGAAATGCTGTCGGGCATTACCATTAATAATATGGAATCTGCTGCTGCTGCGGCCAGCGCCATACGCAATAAAGGGGTGGATATTGTAATAATAACCCTGGGATCGCTGGGAGCTTTGGTGGTAACCGACACCATTTCTCAATTAATACACGCTCCTAAAGTACAGGCTGTTGATACCACCGCCGCCGGCGATGTTTTTAATGGTGCCCTTGCAGTAGCCCTGTCAGAAAATAAACCCATTTTGGAGGCGGTCACCTTTGCCTGTCATGCAGCGGCCATTTCCGTTACACGAATGGGGACGCAAGCCAGCGCGCCGTATTTTAATGAAGTAACCATATATAAGGAGGCTTAACTTTTTTTATTAACCATGATTAACACAAAAAACGAATGCAAATGAAAAAATTAAACCCGCGTTTTAAAGGGTTCCTAAAAGCGTTAACGATGCTGGTTTTCGCACTTTTTACAGGCGTAGTAACCCTTATTGCACAAAATAGCCCATTGGTTTCAGGAAGGGTATTGGATGCATCCAATACAGCACCTTTAAGCGGTGCCAGTATTTTGGTTGAGGGTACTACTATAGGTACAACTACCAATAGCGATGGTACTTTTAAACTTAGCAACATCCCCGCCAACAGTGTTTTATTGATTACTTTTTCGGGGTACGCTTCGGGGCGTGTGCCGGTAAATAGTCGTAAAAATCTTTCTATTTCATTGTCTGTCGACAAGGCCCAGTTAAACGAGGTGGTGGTGGTAGGGTATGGAAGTCAGAAAAAGAAGGATGTTGTAGGAGCTGTTGCTACGGTCGCAGGCGATGCGATTGTACAAAGCAATGCACCCAGCCTTAGTAACTCCCTGGCTGGTCGGGTGTCTGGAATTATAGCGATACAGCGTAATGGGGAGCCTGGCGACGATGCAGCCGAATTGCTGATAAGAGGAAGGGCAACGCTTAACGGAAATGACCCATTAATAATGGTTGATGGTATTCAGCGTGATTTTAACCAGATCGACCCAAACGAGATTGCAACTGTATCTGTTCTTAAAGATGCATCCGCCACCGCCATTTATGGAACCAGGGGCGCTAACGGGGTTATATTGGTGACCACTAAACGAGGTGTTACTTCCAAACCTACCTTTAATTATACCAGTTATGCTGGTTTGCAAAACGTAATTAATATTCCCAATTATCTTAACTCCTACAACAATGCCCGCCTTTTTAACCTGGCACAACAAAATGATGACCCGGGCCTTACACCAGGCCAGTTGCAGTACACTGCTGATGATCTTCAAAAGTAGAAAGACCAATCTGCTCCCTTCACTCATCCTGACGTAAATTGGTACAAGTCTATCATTTAGCCAGATGCGCTTCAACAGCGGCACTCCCTGTCAATGAGTGGAGGGTCGGATAAGTTTAGGTATTTCGCATTGCTCGGCTATTTTGACCAGGATGTTATTTACAGGTCTACCAGTTTAAAAAAATACAATGGCCGTTTAAACATAGATGCGGATATAACAAAAACTACCACCGTTTCTGTTACAATACAGGCAACTTTCAGAAAAAAACAAGGCCGGGTATTGGCGGTAGGCTAAATATGCCACCATCCTGCACAAGGCGTCCTCAACCTGTTTTATACTCTGATACTGATGAGTTTCTGCAATACGAAAAGGATGGTGGAATTGAAGACCCACGAGTGGCAGAATCTGAAGACGGAACTTATATTTTGATGTACACTGCATTTAACGGAGTACTTGCCCGGTTATGTGTGGCTACTTCAACCGATTTAATCAACTGGAAGAAACACGGACTGGCATTTGGAAAAGCCGATTTGGGCGAATATCAAAACATGTGGTCTAAATCGGGCGCCATTGTCTGCCGTTTGGTTGGCAACCGCACGGTAGCAACCAAAATAGATGGCAAGTACCGGATGTACTGGGGTGAAGAAGACATTTACCGGGCGACATTTACCAATTTAATCAACTCGGATCCCGTGATGAAAGAAGAAAAATATGGCAAACATTTTACGGCATATACCGGACAAGGTAGTCATGATATTGCCTGCAAACCATCAAAATTTACGCTAAAAACTGCAGTCACTGTCCGGGGTGGCCACTTTTATTTGAGGCTGGTTGAGCCCGGACCTCCGGCAATATTGACCGATAATGGAATATTTTTCATTTACAATGCCAGCAATAATCTCGCAGTTGGCGATTCAAGCATTGTTGACTATGCATACACAGTTGGGCAGGTACTTTTTGACCAAAAAGACCCGGCCATTGTAATTAAACGTTGCGTCAAGTATTTTTTTTAAAACTGAAGCGAAAAATGAAACTTCAGGACAAATGAACAATACTGCATTTATAAAAGGAACGGTTCATTTTAAATGCAAATGGATAGCTTACAATACAATGGTTGAGGCGCAAATTGGAGCGGCAGTTAGTGGTAATTCATTGTCTGGTATCACTAAACCATAATACAAAACCAACGCTGTAAAACGTTATTAATAACAACTTATAGAAAACTAATATTTAAAAAAATGAAAAATTTATTTGTAACATTCTCCATGATGATCTGCCTGGGATCATGTTCAAAAAAGAATAACCCGAATATAAATCCGGTTAATACGCCAGTTTACCTGAATGAAAATCCGGTTAACCCCAAGGCAGATAAGGCTACCCAAAAAGTGTATGATTATTTGTGGGATTTAAGCTATGGCAGCACCCCAGGTGTAATTGTGGGACAAAATGCCGGACATGGAGCCGATTATTTAGGTTCTGCAGGTTCCTATAATTCTGAAATAGTTTCACTATTTAATCAAAGCGGTAAATATCCCGGAATGTTAGGAGTTGATTACGAATATACCGCAATAAACAGCCCTGCTACTTTGCAAAGTGTAAATACTTCACTGACAGCATACTGGAATGCAGGTGGTATTATTACCATAAATTATTCCCCCCGTAACATTTTAAACAACAACGGCGAACCAATGACCCGCAATGGTGCCGGACAAATGAACAAAATTTTAGCGGGTGGAAGTTTAAGAAATGCCTGGCTTGCTCGTTTGGATGTAATAGCTTCTGCACTTTTGGATTTACAAAATAAGGGAGTAACAGTTCTTTGGCGTCCCATACAGGAAGGCAACGGTCCATTATTTTGGTACGCAACTTCCGGATCTGGCAAACCAGCCGGGCAATCAGCTGCCGACTATATTGCTGTTGGGCACGATATGTACGACTATTTTACCAACACAAAAGGGCTAGACAATTTGTTATGGGTATTTGCCCCAACCGGCTACCCCACTGACTGGATTCCACCTTATCCGGGAAATACTTTTGTTGATATTGTTGGCCCTACAATGTATATGGATCCCATCAGTGCATGGCAGGAAGATGCAAACACTTATAAAAAAATTATAGGCATGTCAGAATTAGGCCCCACTGGCAATAGCAAAGTTGACAACAGGCAGTTTCTTACAGCTACTGCTACTAACAACCCTCAGTTTGCATATTTTGTTGCCTGGCATGACACATGGGGTATTTCGTATAATAATAATAGTTCTGCAATGATGAACGATGCGCGGTCAATTACCCGTGATAAAATACCTAACCTGAAATAGATAACATTTAAAAATATGAAATATATATTTGTGACAGGTGTATTTGTAACATTGGTCATCACAAGTTTCCGCTTGAGGCGGACACTTATACCGTATAACTTTTATAAGCTTCGTATACAGCTACTCAAAGGGTAAAAGAATTATTATAGATCAAGCATGAAGCAATAAAACTTTAATAGCAATGACACAGTTTGGTTAATAAAATTTTTACAATAAAAACGCGACTATATGAAAAGAGTATTGATGTTTGGCTTTCTATTTTTTGCAGCAATAAACCTGCATGCACAAAAAATGACCACACTTTCAAAAGTTGTTTTAAAAGATAAGATACGAGGCGGATGGGCCGGCCAAACCATTGGCGTAACCTTTGGTGGTCCATACGAGTTTAGATTTAATGGAACTTTTATACAGGACTACCAGCCGTTGCTTTGGTACGATGGCTATTTAAAAAAGACCATGCTGGATATACCAGGTTTATACGACGACCTGTACATGGACCTGACCTTTGTAGATGTATTTGAAAAGTATGGATTGGATGCCCCGGTTGACTCGTTTGCCAATGCCTTTGCCAATGCTGGTTATATGTTGTGGCATGCAAACCAGGCAGCCCGTTATAATATACTTAACGGAATAAAGGCGCCTATGTCGGGCAATTGGAAATACAACCCGCATGCCGAAGACATAGACTACCAGATTGAGGCGGACTATGCCGGTTTAATGAGCCCCGGTATGCCAAACGCTGCCAGTAAAATCAGCGATAAAATTGGCCATATTATGAACTATGGCGATGGCTATTATGGAGGCGTTTTTATAGGCGCTATGTATTCGCTGGCTTTTACCAACAGCAACATGGAGTTTATAGTTAAAGAGGCTTTAAAAACCATTCCTGCCAAAAGCGGGTTTTACCAGTGTATAAATGATGTGGTAACCTGGCACGCCAAATACCCCAGCGACTGGCGCCAGAACTGGTTTGAAATACAAAAAAAATGGTCGGGCGATATCGCCTGTGCCGATGGTATTTTTGCTCCGTTTAATATAGACGCTAAAGTAAACTCGGCCTATGTAGTACTGGGCCTTTTATACGGCAACGGCGATTTTTCCAAAACCCTTGATATTTCAACACGGGCAGGCCAGGATGCCGATTGTAATCCTTCATCTGCCGGTGGTATTTTAGGAACCGTATTGGGCTACGATAAGTTGCCTGCTTATTGGAAAATGGGTTTAAAGGAGGCAGAAGATATCGACTTTAAATACACCACTATTTCTCTCAATAAAGTGTACGACATTGGGCTTAAACATGCGTTGTTAAATGTGGAGCGTAGCGGGGGAAAGATTGTTGGCAATAATGTAATGATCCCGACCGAGCCAATTAAAACGGTTCCTTTTGAACAGGGCTTTGCGGGCATCTATCCAATAGAAAAAAGAAGTATGTACAACAACGATTTTAAGGAACTGACCTTTACGTTTAGCGGTACCGGATTTATTTTAAATGGCGAAGCCCGCAAAAACAGGGATGTTACTGACGAATATGTTTTTGAAGCTGAAATGAGTATTGACGGCAAAAAAGTAGAGACAGCCAAACTGCCCACCAACTTTACCACCCGCCGACACGATTTGTTTTGGCAGTATCGATTACCGATGGGTAAGCACACCATCTCCATTAAAGTACTAAACCCCAGTGCAAAACATAGTTTGGCAAGTGATTTCATGATTGTTTTTAGCGATAAACCCTCCACCGCAACCCTCATTAGCAATAATTAATACATGTTTATTATAGAAAGTTATACCACTGCCATTTTGTTTTGTGTCATTACCATGTTGTGTTGGGGCTCCTGGGCCAATACCCAAAAACTAGCCTCCGGCAACTGGCGGTTTGAGTTATTTTATTGGGATTATGTAATTGGCATATTGCTGGTGTCGCTCATTTTCGCTTTTACCCTGGGCAGCGGTGGCAGTGGTGGCCGGTCGTTTGTAGCC
>Ga0105047_10002102_pt1 | contig 35640 bp, 36 predicted proteins | sample MAT04_FD_78384 | JGI IMG/M metagenome (GOLD analysis project Ga0105047, IMG submission 78384) | Freshwater microbial communities from Lake Fryxell liftoff mats and glacier meltwater in Antarctica - MAT-04 (megahit assembly) | ecosystem: Environmental > Aquatic > Freshwater > Ice > Liftoff... | reverse complement strand
GCTCCGCCGGCGTACTTGTGGGCGTTGTCGATGAAGTTGGCCAGGATGCGCATGAGACGGCGCTTGTCGCAGAGGATGATGAGGTCCTCCAGGCTCGGATCGGCGTCGACGCTCAGCGGTTGATCCCGCGACAGCGAACGCAGCGCCATCTTGATGGTTTCGACGAGGAGCACCTCATCGAGCTCGAGGCGCACGGCTCCGGCATCGAAGCGACTGATCTCCAGCAGGTCCTCGACGAGCTGGGTGAACCGTTCCATGTCGGAACTCAGCAGGTCGAGTGCGATCTGGGCCCGGTCGGGCATCTCCTCGCGGGCGTTGCGCAGCACTTCGAGTGAGGCGTTGAACGTGGTGAGCGGTGATCGCAGCTCGTGGCTCACATCGGAAGCGAACTGGGCGTCGCGGTCGATGCGGGTCTGCATGGCGTTGACCATTTCATTGAACGACGACACCAGCTGGGCGAGGTCGGGGTCGTCGGCCCATTCGTTGTCCACGAGGCGGGCGTCGAGCTTGCCCAGCGAGATCGCCTCGGCGACCTGGGAGATGTCGGCCAAGGGGCGCAACACTCGTCGCGACGCCCAGAAGCCGAGCACGCCTCCGAGGAGGGCCGCCACCACGCACGCCCCGGTCAGCCGGTAGCTCAAGTTGTTGATGGAGCGCTCGATGTCGTCGATTTGGTTGATCTCGAAGTAGCCGCCCTGACGGTTGGCGATGGGCACACCCACGGCAACGAGCACCTCGCCGCGGCGTTCGTAGCGCATGATGGCGGCACGTTGATCGTTGATGACGGCGTCACGCAGCACCTTCGGCAACGCCGAGGTGCCGTAGCGGGCGTCGAGGCTGATCGAGCGCAACTCATCGCTGGTGTCGCCCGGCCGCGGCACGAGCGCCGAGGGCTTCCCGGCGGTGGACAACGACCCGAACAAGGTCTGGGCGTCGACGTCGGGCGACGCCAGCTTGTCGGCGAGCGTCGACACGTTCACGAGCGTTCGTTCCTGCACGAGGCGTTCTCGCTGGTCGAGCAGGTTGCTGCGGCTGAGCACCACCGACGTGAACGACAACAACACGGCGATGAGCGTGGCGCCGAAGGTGAACGAGGCGACGATGCGGGCCCGCAGCCCGAGCTGTCCGAACGGCCGGAACCGTGTGGACTCGCTCACGGTTGGAGCTTGTAGCCGAGACCTCGCACGGTGACGACGTAGCGGGGTTCGGCCGGATCGGCTTCGACCTTGGTGCGGAGTCGCCGGATGTGGACGTCGACGAGGCGGCCGTCACCGAAGTAGTCGTGGCCCCACACCTTCTCGAGCAGCGCCTCGCGGCTGAAGACTCGTCCGGCATTGGCGGCCAGCTCGACGAGCAGGCGGAACTCGGTCTTGGTCAGGTGCACGGGGACACCGTCGCGGGTGACCGTGCCCTCCTGCGGAACGATCTCGAGGTCGGCGAAACGCATGCGGGTGACGCCCGTGTCGGCGGAGCGGGCCCGGCGCAGCAACGCCCGGATTCGAGCGGAGAGCTCCTTGGGCACGAAGGGCTTGGTGAGGTAGTCGTCGGCCCCGGCCTCGAGGCCGGCCACCACGTCGTGGGTGTCGGCGCGAGCCGTGACCATGATGATGGGCACGTCGCTGACCTTGCGCACGGCCCGACAGACATCGAAGCCGTCCATGCCGGGCAACATGATGTCGATCAGCACGACATCGGTCGGTTTGCGGTTGAACTGGGCGATCGCTTCTTCGCCGTTGACGGCCTCGGCGACTTCCCAGCCCTCGTCCTCGAGTGCGAGTTTCACCGACGTCCGGATACGTTCGTCGTCTTCGACGGTCAGAATTCTGGTGCCCACCCGTGCAGTCTCCCACGCGAGCGCAGCCCGAACTGCGTATGGCCCAGGTTCTCTGGTGCGGATGCCCTCAGACCTTGATGACCGCAAGCCCCGGGGCCGCCGCGTAGTCGTCGTCCTGGGTGACCACAGCCAGCCCATGGGCAAGAGCGGTCGCCGCAATCCACGAGTCGTTGACGGTCATTCGTTGTCCGGAGTCGCGCAACTGGACCCGGAGGAGCGCCCAGGCGGCAGCAACCCGGTCGTCGATCGGGAGTGGATCGAGCGAGAGCGCATGTTCCAGGGTGGCGAGACGCCGCGCGCGAGCGTCAGGTTTCGTGGCCGCCAGAACTCCCGCTCGCAACTCGCCGATGGTGATGATCGAGACGGCAAGCCGCTCGGGCAGCTCCGAGACCTCGAGCGGCCGCCCTGCCTCGCCGGCGATGAAGACGCTCGTGTCGGCGAGACCCACCGTCAGCGCCATGGGAGATCATCGGTGGTGTCTGGTGCCAGGGACCGTATCTCGGCAGCAAGATTGTCGCCGGCGAGGTCGTCGTCGCCTGTCCAAGTGGTGGCGAACGTGGCGACGAACCATTCCCTGGTGACGAACCGAGGTCGCGTGTTCAGTTTGCGCAGTTCTGCCGCCGGCCGCCCGTCGACGGTGATCGTGATGGTCTCGCCGGCGTCGACGCGGTCGAGCACCTGGCGGGTGTTGTTGCGGAGTTCGCGCACAGCGATGTGGGCCATGTGCACAGCGTAGCGCCGGTGCTACGGACCTTCCCTACTGTGCGCCGGGCGAGGGCGGGCGAGGGTGGGTGCCGTTCAGAGCTCGACGTCGGCGACGCCGTTGGCGATGAGCAACTCGCGCAACGGGCCGATCAGACCAGGATGCGCCACCAGCACGCCCTCGTGGGGAAGCGGGGACCCGCCGAGAATGGCCTCCACCGAAGCGCCGGCCTCGGCGGCAATCAGCTGCCCGGCCGCCAGGTCCCACGCCGACAACCCGTGCTCGTAGTACGCGTCGACCCGACCCGCAGCGACCGAGCACAGATCGAAGGCCGCGGCGCCCAGGCGCCGTATGTCGCGAACTTGATCGATGATGCGGGCCACCACGGCCGCCTGGCTGGCCCGCCGTTGGGGGCTGTAGCCGAACCCGGTGGCGATCATCGCCCGGTCCAGGGGCGGGGGATCGGCCAGCTGAAGGCGTATGCCGTTGCGAAAAGATCCACCTCCGAGCGAGGCCGTGTATCGGTCGTCGGCGGAGATCTCGACGACCGCTGCGGCGATGGTCCGGCCATCGACGGTGGCGGCAATCGACACGGCGTAGGGCGGGTGGTCGTAGACGAAGTTGGTGGTGCCGTCGATGGGGTCGACGATCCAGACGATGCCGCTCGATCCGGGATGCTCGATGTCTTCCTCGGTGATGATCCCGTCGTCGGGCCGCGCGCTCAGGAGCAGCTCGCGGATGAGCACGTCAGACGCCTTGTCGAGGTCGGTGACCAGGTCGGTGGCCGTCGATTTTGTGGTGATCCCGAATCCGGCGCGGCGTTCGGTGCGCACCATGTCGGCCGCCGTCACCGCGGTGTCATGGGCGATGGCGAGCAGTGCGACGGGGTCGGCGGGGAGATCGGATTGGGCGGGCGCGTTCATGGCGCCACGCTACCGGCGGGCGATGCCGGCTCTACTGCGCTGGCTTGCGAGGCTTGAGCACGGCCCGCTCGTTGGTCCACTCGGCCAGGGCTCGCAGGCTGATGACGGCTACCACGGCTGTTCCGAGCGACAGCACCACGGTGCCGACCGTGATGCCGAGACCCGAGGGCACGGCGCACGATCCGGTGCATTGCGAGTCCATGAACCAGTAGCCGCTGGCGCCGCCCAGCGCTCCACCCACCAGGATCGACGCGAAGGCGATGACGCGCGCCCGGACCGAGGGGAGGGCGGACTCGGGATCACTCATTGGTCGAATCCTACGCCCTCTACCCGACACCATCAGGAACAGGAGTTCTCAAGCCCGGTGGCCGAACGGCCGAATGACCTATGGGTATGGGCGAAACGGCCCCTAGCCAGATCCTGACCCGTCATTACGTTGAGTAGTGGGGTCAACGCAAAGAGTGATCATCCAGGAGGATGCAATGCAACAGGTACTGAGCGATTGGGAGTCGGGAAGCCTCATCCCGCCGCGTCGCCTCGGCGCGCTCCTCAGCGCGGCGCGCGCCTCGAAGGGGTTCACCCTCGAAGATCTCGCCGCCAAGTCCAACGGCCGGTTCACCCTCGCCGCACTGTCCTCGATCGAGCGCGGCACTCGTGACGTCTCCGACGAGGACGCCGCCAAGCTGTCGGCCATCTACGAGCTCGAGACCACCTCGCTCGTGCCGCCCCGCTCGAAGCTCATCGTCGATCTCGACGAGGGACTGCTACAGATCGATGACCGCCACGCCCGCATCGGGCGCTCGACACCATCGCGTGACGAGGTCTTGGCCCGCTATCTCACCATGGTCTATTCGATGCGCCGCCTCGAGCCGGGCACGTCCATCCCGCTGCGGATCGACGACCTCGATGTGCTCGGCCGTGCGCTGCGAGTCGGGAGCCGCACGCTCGAAGCCGACCTCGAGGCGCTGATCGCCAACCCCGGAGACCTGCTCGGCTGGCGTTCGCGCCTGCTCAAGCGCCGGGTTCTGATCCCCGCCGCTGGCGTCATGGTGGCGCTGCTCGGTGTGGGAGCCCTCGTGCTCGTCGGTGCACAGGATCCGGCCCAGGCCAGCGTGGATGTCCCCGCCGCCGCTCCGACAACCAGCGCACCGCTGGTCGAGGCCAGCATTGGGGCCGCCGTGGTGCAGGAACGCAACGCCGACGGAACCGAAGGTCCCGTGGTGGTGCGCAACGGCGAGTCGGTCACGGCAGCGACCCCCGATGCCGCCGTGCTCATCGAACCGACCACGCAGGAGCGTCCCGCCGAGGGCTGACCGGCCGACCATCATCGACGGCCGGTAGCCACTGGCAATCTGTCTACAATCCGGCGATGTCGAATTCGTCCGAACCCTTGCCGCGCCGAGCCTTTCTGGGAGCGATCCCGGTCGGTGCCGCTGTGTTGTTGGCCGCCGCCTGTGCGAAGGAGGACGACGCCGGAGCAAAGACCGGCGGCGACAAGCCCGCCGCTCCCCGCACCACCTTCGACATCCCCGTCGACGAGATGGCCGACGAGACCGATTCGGCGACCGTCACGATCGTCGTTGTCGACAACAGTTTCGAGCCGCGCTACGTGGAGATCACGGCCGGCACCAAGGTCATATGGCGCAACGACGGTCGCAACACCCACAACGTCGTCGCGTCGCCCGCGGACCTCTTCGTGGGCATCGACCACGACAAGTTCGTCCCCGGCGCCTCGCACATCGTGATCTTCCCCGATGCCGGCGACTTCCCCTACTTCTGTTCCATTCACGGGACCATGAAGAACGGCCAGAACGGGGCCATTCGCGTCGTGCCCAAGAAGTAGCGCACCCCCGCTTGGGGGTGGCTACGCTGCCCCGACATGAAACGCCTTCTCGCCGTACTCCTAGTCATGTCTGCCATAGCGATCGGCTGTGGCGACAACGACAGCGGGGACTCCGCTGATGACACGACGGTCACGACCGAAGCGAGCGGCACTGACGCCCCCGCCACCGACGCCCCCACTGAGGACGGCCCCGCCACGCTCGTGGTGCCTGACGACTACGACACCATCCAGGCTGCGGTCGACGCCACCAAGCCCGGCGACATGGTGCTCATCAAGAACGGTGTGTACACCGAGGACGGTGTGGGCGTCACGGTCGAGACCGAGGACATCGTCATCCGCGGCGAGGATCGTAACAAGGTCATCATCGACGGCGAGTTCAAGCGGGACAACGGCATCAAGGTGTTCTCCAACGGTGTTGCCGTCGAGAACCTCACCGTGCGTAACCACAACGGCAACGGAGTCTTCTTCACCGGTGAGTACAACGACGACACCTCGAAGAACAAGATCCTCACCGGCTACCGGGCCAGCTACGTCACCGCCTACAACAACGGGCTGTACGGCATCTACGCCTTCAATGCCACCACCGGCCAGATCGACAACTCCTACGGTTCGGGCCACCCCGACTCGGCGTTCTACGTGGGCCAGTGCAACCCCTGCAATGCGCTCCTCACCGACAACGAGGCCGAGCTCAACATGCTCGGTTATTCCGGCACCAACTCGACCGGTGTGACGATCATCAACTCGTTCTTCCACGACAACCGCTCGGGCATCGATCCCAACTCGCTCGACGGCGAGAAGCTCGCTCCCAACTCGGGCACCACCATCATCGGCAACGTCGTCACCAACAACGACTCGGCCGAAGCGCCCAGCAATGCCGGCTTCGCCACCGCCTACGGCAACGGCATCGTGTTGGGCGGCGTGTCCAACAACATCGTCGAACGCAACCGGGTCAGCGGCCACCTGCTCGGGGGAGTGGTCGTCACCGATCTACCCGACGGCTACAAGCCCGAAGGAAACCGGGTTCGAGCCAACATGTTCTCCGACAACACCTATGACCTCGTCTACCTCACGGTGAACTTCGCCTCCCAGCTCTTCGGCAACTGCTTCGAGGACAACGAGATCACCACCGAGTTCCCCGAGAGCCTCCAGGCGAAGGCGCCCTGTGGCGGCCCCGAGGTCGACTTCGGGGACCTGTCCTCGATCATCGAGCGCATCCCCGTCTCGCCTCCCGATGTCGACTGGAAGACGGTGCGGGCGCCCGGCGACAAGGACACCATGCCCGACGCCATGAAGGCCAAGCCTCGCCCCGCCACCGACGTGCCCAAGGCGGTCGACCTCGACGCCATCAGTACCCCGGCCTGACCAGGCCGCTGGGCACCATGGCCTGCCATTTCGAGTGTTATGGGTGACAATGGTGCGGTGAGGGAGTGGACGGTTGCCGGTGCGGTCATCGAGACCGAGGACGGAGTGCTGTTGGTGCGCAATCTGCGCCGCAACGGCATGTCGGACTGGACGCCGCCCGGAGGGGTCATCGAGGTGACCGAGCGCCACAACGTCCGCGACGGCCTGGCTCGCGAAGTGATCGAGGAGACCGGGCTGCACGTCGAATCGTGGGGCCCGATGCTCTACGAGGTCGAAGCCGAGGCCCCTGGCCTGGGGTGGATCATGCGGGCCCAGATCTACAAGGTCGAAGCCGTCAGCGGAGCGCTCGCCGTTGGAAATGACCCCGACGGCATCGTCACCGACGCCGCCTACGTGCCGTTGCATCAGTGCGCCGGTCGCCTCGAGGGTACCCACGACTGGGTGAGTGAACCGCTCAACGAATGGCTCGCCGGGCGATTCACCGAGCCCCGCCATTACCGCTACCGGCTTGAGGACGCCACCTCGCCGGGCCGCGGCCGCATCGTGCGCCTGTGATCAGCCCTCCATGAGCGCCGGCGCAACGAAGCGCACCGTGCTGCACGTCGACATGGACGCGTTCTTCGTGTCGGTCGAGCTGCTGGACCGACCCGAGCTTCGGGGGCGGCCCGTCGTCGTTGGCGGCAGCGGGGCGCGAGGCGTGGTTGCCGCCGCTTCGTACGAAGCCCGGTTCTACGGGGTGCACTCGGCCCAGCCGGGTGCCGTCGCCCGGCGCCTCTGCCCCCAGGCCGTATTCATTGATGGGCGCCACGACCGCTACCGCGAGGTGAGCGCTCACATCATGGAGATCTTCGAGTCGATCACCCCGCTCGTCGAACCGTTGTCGCTCGATGAAGCCTTCCTCGACGTGTCTGGTCGATCGCGGTCTCTCGGCGACGGGCCGCAGATCGCGGCGATGATCCGTGCCCGGGTCCTCGATGAGACCGGGCTCACGTGCTCGGTGGGCGTGGCGCACAACAAGTTTCTCGCCAAGCTGGCGACCGAGACGGCCAAGCCGAAGGCGTCGCGAACCGGCCCGGTGTTCGGGTCCGGGGTGGCGGTGGTCGATCGTGACGATGTCGAAGGCTTCCTGTGGCCCCTCGCCGCTCAGGCGTTGTGGGGTGTTGGTCCTGCCACGCTCACCAAGCTGCAGCGCCTCGGCGTGTCCACGGTCGGCGATATCGCCCGGGTACCCGTCGACGCACTGCGGGCCGCTGTGGGCCCAGCGGCAGGGGGACAGCTGCATCGGCTGGCGCACGGGCTCGACGACCGGCCCGTGGTCGCCGGCGCCGAGGCCAAGTCGATCAGCCACGAGGAGACCTTCGCCACCGATGTCGCCGACCGGGCCCGCCTCGAGCGCGAGATCGTCCGGCTCGCTGATGCCGTCTCGGACCGGTTGCGGCGGGCATCCAGCTTCGCCCGCACCGTTCAGCTCAAGGTCCGCTACGCGTCGTTTCAGACCGTGACTCGCTCGTTCACCCTGCCCGACGGCACCGACGACGGGGTGGAGATGGCCTCGGTGGCTCGTCGGCTACTCAGCGACATCGACGTCTCGGGTGGCATCCGGCTCATCGGAGTCGGCGTGAGCGGACTCGCCCCGGCCGCCGAACGCACCATCCAGTTATCGCTCCTCGACGCCGTCGGTGACGCCACGTCCGGTGGTGACCCCCTGAGCGCCGCGGCCCTGAACTCGGCGGTCGACGAGATCCGCGAGCGCTTCGGGCGCTCGTCGATCGGCCCGGCGACACTGGCCACTACCGGTGCCCCGATCCGCACCTTCGTGCAGGGCCAACAACAGTGGGGACCCACCGCCGAGAGCGACGACGATCGTCCTGGAACCGAGCGGTAGGAGCCGAGCCGATAGGCGAGGCGACCCGATTGCCTGAGAATGAATGGGGAGCGCGTTGTCGTTCGCGGATCGCTGTGCGATCATGAAGCCAGCTATCAGCAGGGCTTTCGAGGGGAGTACAGCGGTGCCGCTGTCAGAGGACGAGCAACGAATCCTCAGTGAGATCGAGCATCAGCTGCGCGCATCGGACCCCGATCTGGCCCGCCAGGTCAGCGAGACCACCGTGTACTCGGCTCCGCTGCGACGCACCCGGCTCGCTGTCGTCGGCCTCATCGTCGGCCTGGTGGTCACCATCGCCCTGCTCACGGTCAATGCCATCGCCGCATTCGTCGTGGGTGTCGGGCTCATGTTCGCCTCGGCGTTCTACCTCGAGCGCAACATCCGCCACCTTGGCCGCATGGGTATAGACCAGCTCGCCAGCACGGTGCGCTCGGCAGGAGTTCGCGACATGTTCGGTGTCTCGTCCCGCAACGACGACGACCCCAGCGACTCCGAGGACCCCCGCTAGAGATCGAGCTCTGCGGCCAAACGGTTGCGACGGTCGAGCCTCGACCAGACCACCTGGCGAATCGAACCGGCGATTCGTTCGGCCTGGTCCGCCTCGTCGTCGGTGGATGCTTGGCTGCGGAAACGCCGGTCAGACTCGTGGCGGGCCAGCGCAACGACCTCGGGAACATCGAGGGCCGGCGCGGCCCGCTTCCCGAACTCGGCGGGGGTCTCGGCGGGATTGGTGGAGATCCCGAGGCGGGCCGCGTCGCGACACATCTGGCGCCAGCTGTCGTCGATTCGATCCGCCGGCGGGCGCTGGTGATCGTGACGCCGTCTGAGTCGCCGCCGCACGAAGGCGATTCGCCCCGCAACGGCGACGGCAGCGGCGGCGATCAACGCAAGCATCGCCACGGTGATGGTTCGGCCTGATCGCGAGGGGGCCGTGGTTCGCGTCGCCGGAGGTGGCAGGTCGGCCACGTCGACATCGCTCGACGGGGTGGTCGTGGCGGTGGTCGGCACTACCCCTCCGGCGACCGGGGCGATGGTGGTGCTTGCCGGCTGATCGTCGGTGCCCAGACCCACGCTCCCACCGCGTTCGTCGGACTGCTGGGTATCGACTCCGGAGTACGCCTGGGCATCGGGGTTGCCGCGTCCGGGGGTGGGCTCGAACGCCACCCAACCGGTTCCGGCGATGTAGACCTCGGGCCAGGCGTGGGCGTATCGGCCCCGCACCACCCAGACATCGGGCTCGTCGGGGTTCTGGTCGCCATAGGTGAAGCCGACAGCGACTCGTGCGGGCAGACCGACCGAGCGGGCCATGGCGGCGAACGCCGTGGCGAACTGCTGGCAGAAGCCGGTTCGGGCCTCGAGGAACGCGACCAGGGGATCGGGTGACGCTCGATAGTCCACCGTTCGCTGGTAGAGGAAACCGCCGTCGCGGAAGTACGACTGCAACGCGAGGCTGGCCTGGAGTGGACCGGCGTCTGCGGTGAGGTTCTCGGCGAGGTCGGCGACCTGGGGGCTGAAGTTGTCGGGGAGCGCGAGGTAGTCGTCGCGAGCGTCGAGGTCGCCATCTTCGATCGTGGCGGCCGAGAGCGCCGCGGGATCGAGGGCGGCGATCTCGGAGCTGACCGTGTAGGTGAGACCGCTGGCCGATACGCCATCGGGGAGGAAGATCGAGCTGGAGGAGTCGTCGAAGCGCAACGCGGTGTTGGTGTCGACCCGCCGAGGCGAAAACGCTGCGGGCAGCCAGTCGTTCTCGAACGCCCCCATGGCGAACGAGATCTCTTCGGTGGAGACGTTGGCCTCGGGTCCCCACGTCGCTGCGACGTCGTCGCCCGACTTCAGGTCGCGGTAGCGGGCGCTCGCCGACCACGAGCGACCGTCGAAGTCGTCGAGGGCGGTGAGGCGCCAGTAGTGGGGGTTCGCAGAGCGGACGGTGAACAGGATGTTGTTGGACTGTGCGCCGAGGAGCGAGTCGAGGCTGACGAGAGGGCTCTCGACCACCCGCGACTTGGGTCCGCGTCCGATGGAGCGCAGGTCGACCACCTTGTCGTCGGGCGCAGGCAAGACCTGCGATGCGACGAGCCCGCCAACGGCGACGATCGCCAACATCGGCAGCCCGATGGCCCAGCTGTTGCGCGTCGAGGTGCGGTGCGGGACCGGGCGCACCGCGTCCAGCGCCACCGTCGACGGACCCCGAGCGACGCGTTCGGTTCGAGTGGCGAGCGTGAAGAACACCAGCGACGTCATGAACAGCGAAGCGCTCAGCACTGAGTAGCGGCCCAACAACAGCACCGAGGTGAACACGAAGGTGACGACGTGGGGGAGCACCGCTTGTACGGGGGCGTCGGAACGGCCGGCGGCGAGGTCGGCGAAGGTGGCGATGAGCCAGAGGCCCACCGCTAGGGTGATCTCGAAGCCCGGCGTGGGCGCCACCGGGGGAACGAGTTTCTGGAACGGCTCGAATGCGGCGTGGGCATCATCGACGGCCCGTAGGAACACGTCGGTAGTCGGTAGTCCCATCCAGCTGAGGTCGTAGTAGTAGAGGACCGTGATAACGGTCGCCCCGACGGCCAGGCTGATGATCGTGGACAGCAGTGCCGGCATTCGCAGCAGTCGGCCGGACAGGGCGACGCCATGGGCGAGCGCCGCCACGACGAGCAGCGAGCCGAGCGGCTGCCAGGTGTCGAACGCCCGAGCCATCGAGACGGCGACCGCCACGGTGACGCCAACCAGGGCGACCTCGGCCGGCCAGCTCATGACCGGTCGCGGTCGCAACGCTCGGTGGCGCTGACCCGCGACCCGGACCTCGCCGTAGCTGGTGTCGGAGTTGGCGTCGGCCCCGACGGCACCGGGTGGGAGCAGGTCGGTCATGAGTTGGTCGCCACCCAGGGATGGCCGACGTGAGCCGACTCCCGGGCCCGGTGGGCGGCCCGCCATTTGGCATCGAGCACGTCGCCGTCGTGGTACTCGACCACGAATACCGGCCGCTCGGCTCCCACGACCATCGAAGGCCCGCACGCCACCACGATGAGCTCGCCGCCCCGGCTACCAGCCGAGATGATCGAGCCGCGATCGGTGTCCGAAACCGCCCCGGCGCAGACCACCATCCGGTCGCCGCCACTTGCCGAGTTGGCAGCGCCCAGCGCGTTTGGCAGGTTGCCCGTTGCGACCGTGGTGATGGTGGCGAGCTGATCGAGCACGGCGTTGAGCACCTGAGTGCTGTCGAAGCGTCCGGTATCGAGGCCGTCGGTGGTGACCAGCCGCACCACGTCGCCTTCGGCGCGGCACGCGGCCAGCGCCGACGCGGCGACCGTCACCGCCCGCTCGAACGAACCCTCGTCACCGTGGGCACCGGCTCGGGTGTCGAGCACCACCGTGCTTCGCCGTTGTGAGGGCTGCTGGTGGTTGCGAACCATCGGGCGTCCGAAGCGCGCCGTCGACGCCCAGTGCACCCGGCGGACGTCGTCGCCGGGAACGTACTCGCGGAGTGCGTCGAACTCTTCGCTGAGGGTGCTGATGGCCCGCCGGTGCAACATGGCCCCGGCGGGATCGTCGGACATCTCGGCGGCCTCGACTCCGAGCGGGGTCAATCGCGGCAGGACGATCACATCGATGTTGGCGGCGAAACGGTGGGAGATGCGGGCAAGGCCGAACGGGTCGGTGATGCGAACCGTCAGCGGACCGAATCGGGCGATTCCCCGACGTCGGGTGAGCACTCCGTAGTCGGCCACACACGACGGGTTGCCGCGGCCCTGGGCGAGCGCGGTCTCGGCGACGATCACCCCGTCGAGGCGATCCTCGATGACGAGAGGAAGGCGGGCGACTTTTGAGGCGTTGTGGATCTGCACGCTCACGCGGCAGCTGTCACCGGCCATGAGGCGACGGGGGCGAATGGTGCGGTTGACCTCGATGCCGCGCCCTCCGACCCGCACGACCACCAGCGAGCACACCACGAGCGCGAGCATGCTCAACCCGGTGATGGAGAGCTCTTCGATGGCGGCGACCCGCGACGCCCCGATGGCGGCGATGGCCGCGACGACACAGACGACACCGGCACGCGTCAGGCCCACCCGGGCGCGCGTAGATGGGGCCATCGGGCGTCAGGAACCGTCGCGGGGAACGGCGACAGCGGCAAGGATGTCGGCCAGGACCGCAAGGGCATCGACGCCCTGCACCGCGGCCTCGGGCTGCACCACGAGGCGGTGGGCGAGCGTGGGTCGGGCCAACGCCTTCACGTCATCGGCGGTGCCGTAGGAGCGCCCCTGTGCCGCGGCGCGTACCTGCACGGCGCGCTGCAATCCGAGCGTGGCCCGCGGCGACATGCCCAGCGCCAGGCTGGGATGGGTGCGGGTGGCCGCGGCCAGGTCGAGCAGATAGCCCGACAGTGCCGGCGACACGTGGATCTGGCGGCAGTGATCGGCCATGGCGGCGACGGTGTCGATCTGCACGGCGGGGCGCAGCGTGGACAGGCCAGGGTTGGCCCCCTCGGAACTGAGGATGAGGGCCTCGTCGTCGCGGTCGGGATAGCCCACCGACAGCTTCATCAGGAACCGGTCGAGTTGGCTTTCGGGGAGGGGATAGGTGCCGTGGTATTCGAGGGGGTTCTGCGTGGCGATGACCATGAAGGGCCGCTCGAGCGCACGCGACACCCCATCGCTGGTGACCTGGGTCTCGGCCATTGCTTCGAGGAGCGCCGATTGGGTCTTGGGCGAGGCTCGGTTCACCTCATCGGCCAACACCAGGTTGTTGAACACGGGGCCGGCGCGGAACTCGAAGGAACCCTGCTGTTGATTCCACACCGATGTGCCCAACACATCGGTGGGCAACAGGTCGGGGGTGAACTGCACCCGGCCGAACGAACCCCCCACGGTTCGCGCCAACGCCTTGGCCAGCGAGGTCTTGCCGACGCCGGGCACGTCCTCGATGAGCAGGTGGCCCTCGGCGACCAGACACAGCACCGCCAGCTCGACCACGGCGTCCTTGCCGCGAATGACCCGGCGGATGTTGTCGCAGATGGCGCCGAAGAGTCCTTCGAAGCTGGCGTCGGTTGGGGCGGCTGTCAGCGGTTCGGCACTCATGGCAGGTGAATTCTCGCATGTGACGACAGATTTCCGCCGTCGAACCTGGCGATCTTCTCAGAACTATCGTGTGGGGGTGACCGCAACGAACCTGACGGTGATGGCGCTCGATGTCGGGGGGACCAAGTTGGCCGCCGGCCTGGTCGACCAGACGGGAGATCTCACCCAGCGGGGAGCCGTTCCCACCCCGGCCCAGCAGGGCCCGGAGGTGATGTGGGAGGCGGTGACCGCGCTGCTCGACCCGTTGGCCGGACCCCGGGTCGCTGGCCTCGGCGTGGGCGTCGGCGGTCCGATGCTGCTGGGAGGTGCCGCGGTGTCGCCGCTGAACATCGCGGCGTGGCGTGACTTCCCGCTGCGCGACCGGTTGCGGGAGCGCTACGGCGCAGCCGTCGCGATCGACAACGACGCCAAGGCGTTGGCGCTGGGGGAGGGGCGCTGGGGAGCGGCCGTCGGCGTCGACAACTACCTCGCCATGGTGGTCTCCACCGGGGTGGGCGGTGGCATCGTCCTCAACGGCAGATTGCTCGATGGGCTGGCGGGTAATGCCGGCCACATCGGCCATGTCATCGTCGAGCCCGACGGGCGCCCCTGTGCCTGCGGAGCAACCGGATGCCTCGAGGCCGAGGTATCGGGTTCGGCCATCGCCCGCTTCACGGGCGCGCCGCCGTCCGAAGCCCCGTCCGAGGTTCGACGCCGCACCGGACGACTGGTGGGTCGAGCGGTCGCCTCGGTGGCCAACCTGCTGGATCTCCAGCTGGCCCTGGTCGCCGGATCGGTGGCGCTCGGGTTCGGCGACGAGTTCTTCGAGGCCGCTCAGGCCGAGGTTGATCGCTCGGCGCTGCTCGACTTCTCGCGGGGGACCCGCATCGTTGCGGCCGGGCTGCGCGACCGGGGTCCGCTGCTCGGCGCCGCCGCCGTGGGTTTCGCTCACCTGGGTGTTTGATGGTCGGGCGTATCGCAGCAGTAAAGTCGCGCCGTGACCCCCGAGTACCCACCCGAGTCAGAAGCGTTCCGCCAGAGCATTCGCGAGTTCCTCGATGCCAACCTGCCCGAGGGCTGGACCGGTCTGGGCGGACTTCCCACCGAAGAGGTGCTGGCGTTCCTCGAGCAGTGGCGCAAGCTGCTGCACCAGCACCACCTCCTCGCCCCCCAGTGGCCGGCCGAGTACGGCGGCGGTGGCCTGTCCAACCTCGAGACGGTCATCCAGTTCGAGGAGTTCGCCCAGCGCGGCGCGCCCACGGGTGGGCCCAACGATGTGTTCAACATCGGCATGATCGGCAACACCATCCTGCACTGGGGCACGCCGGAACAGAAGTCTCACTACATCCCCAAGCTGTTGAGCAACGAGCACATCTGGTGCCAGGGCTACAGCGAGCCCAACGCGGGATCCGACCTCGCCGGCGTCGGCTGCAAGGTGGTGCTCGATGGTGACGAGTGGATCATCAACGGCCAGAAGATCTGGACCACCTACGGTCACCTCGCCAATCACATCTTCGTGGTCGGGCGCACCGAGGTAGGCGTCGAGCGCCCCCACGCCGGTCTCACGTTCCTGCTGGTCGACATGGATCAGCCCGGTGTCGAGGTCCGTCCCATCAAGATGATGTCGGGCGACAGCGAGTTCAACGAGGTGTTCTTCACCGACGTGCGCTGCCCCAAGGAGAACATCCTCGGCGAGCCGAACAAGGGCTGGGCTGTTGCCATGACGCTCTTGGGCTTCGAGCGCGGTGAAGCGGGAGCGGTGCTCCCGATCCGCTTTCGCGAGGAGCTCGACCGGCTGGTGGAGTTGGCCAAGGAGACCGGTCGCAACACCGATCCGCTGACCCGCCAACGCATCGCTTGGTGCTACAGCAAGGTCGAGATCATGCGCTACCTCGGCATGCGCACACTCACCCAGTTTCTGGCGGGCAAAGAACTCGGCCCCGATGCCGCCATCACCAAGCTGTTCTGGTCGGAGTACCACAAGGTGGTCAATGAGCTGGCGGTCGACATCCTCGGCCCGGCCGCAATGGTCCCGTCGGGTCGCTGGCCGTCCAACTCCATATCGTGCGACGACCCGGGCTCACCCAACGACAGTGCATCGTGGATCGGCACCATGTACTCCTCGATGGGCGGCACCATCTACGCCGGCACCTCGCAGATTCAGCGCAACATCATCGGCGAACGCATCCTGGGCCTGCCCAAGGAACCGTCGGGCCGCTGATGCGCCTGCGACAGATGGTCGCGGTCGTGGCAGCGGTGTTGTCGCGCCCCGATCTGTGGGTGACGGCGTTGCGTCAGTTCAGAGTCCTGGCCCGGCCCCGCTGGTGGGCCCGGGCCCCGTTCCTGCCGGTGCCCGACGCCGACTACCTGAAGTTCCGCCTCGTCACCGCCTATGGCGGCGACGGTACGGCAACCCCCGATGCCGCCGACCTCATCGCCTACCTGGTGTGGTGCCGCGCTTACCCCAAGGTCACCGCCGCGTAACCGAGGCGGGACTTTGGGGCCGGGCTGACGGCGCGTTGGGTGGTGATGCGTTTGCGTGTTGTGGTGAACCGCTGTTGTTAAGCGGTTTTGCAAGACACATGGTCGCTGGCGTTGTAAAAACGTCCGCAACTATGTACGGTTTTGTACGTGACGAATCCTCTTGCTGATCTTCTTCCTGTTGCTGTTCCTCAGCACGGAATGTTCCTGGTCGCCCAAGCCGTCGCGGTTGGTGTTCGTGACTCCCAGGTACGCGAGATGGCTGCACGTGGTCTTCTGGAGCGCCTCGCACAGGGGCTTTACCGAATCGTCTCAGTGCCGATCGATGAACACACCGCGTACATGGAGGCGGTGCTGTGGGCGCGCGCCCGTGGAGCCATCGCCGGCGATTCGGCGCTCCTGCTGTGGGACTTGGCGGACGTCAACCCCAGGAAGATCCGGCTGATGGTGCCGCGACCGTTGCCCCGGAAACGCAACGGCGAGCGCTACATCGTAATGCCGGGGAATCTTGCCCTCGATGACGTGGACGAGGTCGACGGCATCCCGGTTGTCGTCCCTCGGGTGGCGATCCAACAGGCGATCGACCACGGTGTCGGCGCGGATCTGATCGAGCAGGCGATCACTCAGGCGCAGGCGCGGGCGCTGATCGGCACCGAGACAGGCGCAAGACTCCGAGTCTCGATGTACGACCGCTCGAAGGCCCGCAAATCAGCGTGACCGAGCCGAAGCCTCCACCTACGAACAAGTCTCACCTTGAGAGGCTGCTCGATGCTTGGTCGAAGACGTCGGGCGGCATGGCACCAGCGCGCCTTCGACGCCTCGTCGCAGTCACGGCTCTGGCGGAGATGCTCGACTCGCTGAGCCTTGAAGACGAATCTCGCCTGGTTATCAAGGGCGGGACCAGCCTCGAACTCCGATTCGGGGCGACAGCCCGGACATCGCGGGACGTCGACGCGCTGGCAACGATCGAACTGAACGACGCGTTCATCGAGATCGCTGATCGCCTGAAGGTCGGCCGGAGCGGGTTTACCGGAGTCGTCGGAGAACGAACGCCGATCGTACGCGCTGGCATCGCTCCTGCACCTGAACGATGCAAGATCAAGCTTCACTACCGCACCAAGCCGTTCGCAACGATCGACTTCGAACTTGCTCACGCCGACGGTGATTCGTTCCAGCTCGATGAACTCCCGCCCGTCGACCTCACGCCTGTCCAACTGCCGGTCCGGGCGGAAGTGAAGGTTCTCGGCGTCCACTATCAGATCGCCCAGAAGCTTCACGCCTGCACCGAACTACCGATTGACGGAGCCAATGACAGGGTGCACGACCTTTACGACATCTTGCTGCTCGACGGGCTCGCACGCGTCGATGGGCTCGCGTACACCAGGGATGCGTGCGCACAGACCTTCCGAGAACGGGGGAGGCACTCATGGCCACCGGACCTCCCTCAGTGGGATGACTGGCCAACGACTTGGGAGGCTATCGAGATCGACGGGGATCTCCGCTACCCGTACGGGGAGGCCAGGACGCGAATCGAACAGCTGATCCACGACATCGCTACTGCGAGCGACAATTCGTAGATCGGGCTTCGCTGGTTGGGGGTGTGGTTCACGTCGTCGGCGGGTGTTGGCGGGGTCGTGGGGGACGCGTCCGGGTTCCGCCGTTTCGACTACTACCGAATCCGCGCGCTCCTCTACGCCGGACGCCCTCACTGCGACCGAAGCGCAGCGAGCCGGAGACGGAGCGACCGAGGCCATCAAGAAGACGGCGTGATATCGAGGGGTGGGTCGGGGAGATCGCCGGCGATGATCGCCGGCAGGAATTCCCGCAAGCGGGGTGGCACCGTGTTGTCGTCGCCGGCGAGGAACTCGGCAGGGTCCCACCACTTCGATTCCTCGAAGGCGAGGGCCTCGAAGGCCTCGAGGTGCAGCACCCCGTCGGTGGTTCCATCGCAGGTGGCGACGTAGATGCGCTCGTGCTGGTCGAAGTCCCAGCCGGCGAACGTGAACTGGGCATGTTGGGTCCAGATGCAGGCACCGATGACCGCGTCGGTGATGCCGGCCTCCTCGGAGAGTTCTCGCTGGATGGCGTGCTCGGGTGACTCCCCGGCGTCGATGCCGCCGCCCGGCAGTTCCCACCAGTGGGGTTTGGAACGGTCGGCCGGGTCGCTCGAGCGGATGAGCAGGATGCGTCCCTGCGGGTCGAAGCACACCACCCGCGCCGCGACGCGGCGAATCACGAAACCCATGGCGGCGCACGCTACCTCGCCGCTGACACGGCGACCCGTACGATTGAGTCAATGACGTGGTCGGTGCATCATCGCAGTGGGCCGGTGGGCGAACTCCACGGGCTGGGCGTCGGCGAGGCGACGCGGTCGGCCTTCGTGCTCGAGGTGGACGGACCATCGGTGGCGCTCGGCAGCACGCAGCGCGAGGGGGTGCTCGACGCCGATGTCGTGGCGGCGAACGGCCTGGCGGTCACCCGGCGCCATTCCGGCGGCGGACTGGTGGTGATGATGCCGGGCGATGTGTTGTGGATCGACGTGGTCATTGCGGCCGGTGACCCGTTGTGGCGAACCGACGTGGGGGAGGCCTTCGTCTGGCTGGGCCGCGTCTGGGCCGAGGCGCTCGCAGACCTGGGCCACGACGCGCAGCTGCACCGCGGCGGACCTCGCTACGCGGAGCTCGGCCGGGCGATCTGCTTTGCCGGCCTCGGCAGCGGCGAGGTCACGGTCGAGGGTCGCAAGGTGGTGGGCATGTCCCAGCGCCGCACCCGGGGGTGGGCGCGATTCCAGTGCCTGGTGCACCGCCGCTTCGATCCGGTGCTCAGCCGCTCTCTGCTCTCCCCGGACCTTTGCGCGTCGTTGGGCGAACCGCTCCACGAGCGGCTGTGCGATGGCGTGGGGACTGTTTCGGACCTCGAGGCGTTGTCGGTTCGCTTCCTTCAGCGTCTCGCTCTGCGCTGAGGTCGGCACTCACGGCGCGATTGAGGCTTGAATCGACAGTCCGTCACCCACTCCGCCCCACCGCAATCCCCGGTCGCGATGCTCCGGAGAGTGGTCGGGCAGTGCGAACGAGCGTTCGAAATTACAAACTTGGGGTGCAAGGACCGCAACTTTCAAGGCATATCGATACAGAGAATAACGTGAATATGCCCTGACGCTCCCTAGGGGTGGTGGTGAAGGGTGGCGTAGAGTGGGTCCTCGTGGAACACGGTGGGGCTCAGTGGTTGTCGGACGGTCGGGAGGCCTCCGCGTGCTGAACCTCATGGACTCATTCGAGCATTCGGTCGACAACAAGGGAAGGCTCGTTCTGCCCTCGGTTCACCGGGACCTCTACCGCGATGGCGGCGTGTTGTCGCTGCGTGGCGATCACCTCGCCCTGTACGACCCCGCCTCGTGGACCGTCTTCATGGAACGCCTGCGGGTGCTGCGCGATGAACAGACCCTCTCGCGTAGCGAGTTCAACTCGATCCTCGGCTCCTCGTCGGAAGTCACTCCCGACGCCCAGGGCCGCATCGGTATCTCGGCTCGGATCCGTGCCGCCGCCCGCATCGAGGACAAGGTCGTGATCCTCGGCGTCGACGACTATCTCGCCGTGTACCGCCCCGACGCCGTGCCGTCGCCGGAGATGCCCGAACTGGCCGACCTCATGAGCAAGCTCGATGGATTGGGACTGTGACCGATGATCGACCAGCCGATGCCGTCTCGAGGCCGCTCGAACTCGACCCGCCCGAACTCGACCCGTTCGACTTCCAGCACCGACCCGTCATGGTCGATGAGGTGGTGGCGCTCTTCGGCGCAGTTCCGGCTGGCCTCATCGTCGACGCCACCCTCGGTGGCGCCGGCCACGCGGCAGCCATTCTCGACAGCCGGCCCGATCTCCGGCTGCTCGGGATCGATCGCGACGCCGACGCGCTCGTCGTTGCCCGGAACCGTCTCGAGCGCTTCGGCGACCGGGCGAGCTTCCACCACGGCCGGTTCGATGAACTGGCCGATGCAGTGCATTCACTTGGCGAAGAAGGGGTGACCGGAGTGCTTTTCGATCTCGGAGTGAGCTCACCACAGCTCGATCGTGCCGATCGTGGATTCTCGTATCGCCACGATGCGCCCCTCGACATGCGCATGGACCGCCGTCAGGACCGCAGCGCCCATGACGTGGTCAACGATTACTCGGCGAGTGAACTCGCCGACATCCTGCAGCGCTACGGCGACGAGAAGTTCAGCCGTCGGGTCGCCAACGCCATCGTCGAACACCGCCCCATCGAGACGACCACCGAGCTGGCCGAGATCGTCCGCGACGCGATTCCCCAGGGGGCCCGCCGCACGGGCGGCCACCCGGCCAAGCGCACCTTCCAGGCCCTGCGCATCGAGGTTAACGAAGAGCTCGAGGCCCTCACCGGAGCGCTCGACCAGGCCATCGACCTGCTCCTGCCGGGCGGGCGCTGTGTGGTGCTCAGCTACCACTCGGGCGAGGACCGCATCGTCAAGGATCGGTTCCGCCGGGCCGAGACGGGCGGTTGTGTGTGTCCGCCGCAGTTCGATTGCGTCTGCGGCGCCGAGCCCCTGGTGAAGTTCCTTCGCCGTGGCGCCCAGAAGGCCAGCGCCGAAGAGATCGAGTCCAACCCCCGTGCCAGTTCGGTGCGGCGCCGCGCCGTGGAGTCGGTGCGGTTCCGCCCTCGTCCTGTCGACCATGAGGACGTGGCCTGATGGCGCAGACGACCGCCCGTCGGGCGCCGAGCCGTCGCGCCACCCCTACGGAGGCTGCAGCCGGCGCCGCCAGGCGCGACCTCAAGGTCGTCGAGCGCACCAGCGTCCGCCGGGTCACCCCAACCGCAATCGTGATTGCGGTGCTCGGTGCGGTGCTCGCCTTCGGAGCTCTGTCCATCCAGATCTCGTTGATCCACCGCCAGCAGCAGCTCGACTCGCTGCGCACCGAGATCAACGAGACCCAGATCGCCAACAAGGAGCTCCGTCAACGCGAGAGCACCCTGCAGTCGCCCGCCGAGATCCTGCGCATCGCCGCCAACGACCTCGGCATGGTCGAATCCAAATCTCCAGAGCTCGTGACCCCGACGCACGAGACGGTCGGTGCCGTGGCGGCGTACTCGCCTGCCACGGCACCCGTCTCGGTGCCAGGTGTCGACCCTTCCAGTGCCGCCTCCGTTGACGCCGAGGACCCGGCCGACGGCTGAGCCGCCCCCCGACCGCTCCTGCCATGGCCCCCTCCCGCCCCGCCCCGCCCCGAACGAGCCGCAGCAGCGGCGCTCGGCCCGCGCCTCGTCGCCAGCCGGCAAGCCGCCGCTCGCCGCGGCGCGGTCCACAGCTCGGCATCCGCCTGCGGCTCGGCCTTCCCTACGGTCTGGTGGTCTTGCTCGCCTTGGGGTTGTGCGTGCGCCTCGTCTGGGTGGGAGTGTTCGAGTCCGAGACGTACGCCGAGCTGGGACGCAGCAAGCGGGAGCGGGTGCTGACCCTGCACGAGCTGCGCGGCTCGATCCTCGACCGCAACGGCGAGGCCCTCGTCATGTCGGTGCCCACCAAGCTCATTGCTGCGGATCCCACCATCATCGAGGACCCCGAGGCGGTCGCCACTCAGCTCGCCGCCATCATGGGCGTCGAGCGCCAGACGTTGGTCGAATCGCTCGAGCGGCCCGATTCGCGCTACTCGGTGGTGGCCCGCCAAGTGGCACCCGAGGTGGCCGAACAGATCTCCGAGGCCGCCATTCGAGGCATCTCGACCGAGGAGGATCCTCAGCGAGTCGCCGTCAACGGTGACCTGGCCCGGGCCGTCACCGGCTCGATGGACCGTTTCGCCACCGAGGCCCGATCCGGCATCGAGATGAAGTTCGACGATCAACTGCGCGCCTCCGAGGGTGTCGAGCGCATCGAACGCGGGGTGGGCGGTTCGACGATTCCCGGTTCGGAGCGGGTCGTGAAGGCCGCCCGGGCCGGGTCCGACGTCACGTTGACCCTCGACCGTTCACTGCAGTTCGTAGCCGACACCGAGCTGGCCCGCCAGGTGGCGTTCACCAAGGCGAAGGGCGGCACTGTCATCGTCGGTCGACCTCAGACGGGCGAGATCCTCGCCATGTCCTCGGTGACCACCGTCGACGGCAAGGTCGTCCAGGGATCGCTCAACCAGGCAGTCCGCCTCTACGAGCCCGGGTCGGTCATGAAGCTCGTGACCATTGCCGGAGCCTATGACAAGGGCCTGCTCACGCCGGACTCGACCCTCACCGTGCCCGACCGCATCACCCTGTACGACCGCACCATCAAAGACTCCCACGAGCATCCGGCCGAGAACATGTCGGTCGATCGGATCCTGTCGGAGTCCTCCAACGTGGGCACCATCAAGATCGCGCAGATGATCGAGACCAAGAGCGGAGTGCGCTCGATCATCGACCTCTTCGAGAACTTCGGATTCGGGTCCAAGACGGCGCTGGAGTTGCCCTACGAGCAGGTCGGCGTGGTCAAACAACTCTGGAACGGCACCGACATCGGCTCCATTCCGATCGGCCAGTCGATCACCGTGTCACCGGTGCAGATGTGGTCGGCCTACAACGCCATCGCCAATGACGGGCTGTACGTGCCGCCCAAGCTGGTACGCGATGTCGTCGATGCCGAGGGCCGCCACACCGTCCCGGAGTCCCCCGATCCCCACCGCGTGGTGTCGGCCAAGGCCGCGAACATGGTCACCCAGGGCCTCGAAAAGGTGATCGACTCCGATCGGGGCACCGGCCACGAGTTCAAGATCCCCGGCTTCAACATCGCCGCCAAAACCGGTACCGCCTACAAGGTCCAAGACGATGGCACCTACGGCAGCGCCGCCACCCGCAAGTACTCGTCGAGCTTTGCCGGGTTCTTCCCCGCCTCGAACCCCCAGATCTCGATCATGGTCATGCTCGACGAGCCGGCCTACGGCCTGCACTACGGCGGGACGGCGGCCGGGCCCGTGTTCAACGTGTTGGCCAAGGAGGCCATGCGTCGCTTCGGAATCGCCGGCGACGCCGAGACCGCGGCGCAGGCCCCCGGCGAGCTGATCCGGGCCCAACCCGCCACCCGACCGACCACCACCGTGCCGCCCACCACCGCTGCTCCCGTGACGGTGGTACCGGACCCCGCCGTCACGACCGCTCCCGCCGTCACGACCGGTCCCGCCACGCCCACCCCTCCGACCACCCCGGCGGGCCCGCAACCAACGACGACTGCTGCGCCGCCACCTCCGGCCGGTGAGTTGGAGCCGACCGACCCGGTGCCGATCGTGACGGGCAAGCGCAGTGGCTGAGTCGACAGCAGCTGCGTTGGGTGCCGTTCTGGGCGCCAGGATCGTCGGCAACGCCGATGCCATCGTCACCGGAGTCACCCACGACTCCACCCGCGTGCTCCCCGGCACGCTGTTCTGCTGTCTGGTCGGAGCCCGCTTCGACGGTCACGACTTTGCCGAGGCTGCGGTCTCGGCGGGTGCCACGGCGCTGCTCGTCGAACGGCAGGTTGACGTCGGCGTCACCCAGATCGTCGTCCCCAGTACCCGATCGGCCCTGGGGCCGGTGTCGGCCGCGTTCTGGGGCGATCCGTCCCAGGCGATGGACGTCATCGGCGTCACCGGGACCAATGGCAAGACGACGGTGGTCACGATCATCGAGCACCTCCTCGCCGAACTCGGCCAGCGGTGCGGTGTCATCGGCACGCTCACCGGCGCCCGCACCACTCCCGAGGCGACCGAACTCCAGGCCCAGCTACGGGCGTTCGCCGACGGCGGGTACACCGCGGTCGCCATGGAGGTGTCCTCGCACGCACTGGCACTGGGCCGCGTCGACGGGACCCGCTTCGCCGTGACGCTGTTCACCAACCTGGGCACCGATCACCTCGACTTCCACGGCACCCCCGAGCGCTACTTCCAGGCCAAGGCGCTGTTGTTCGACAGCCGCTTCACGCTCCTCGGCCTCGTCAACATCGATGACGTCCACGGACGTCTGCTTCGCGATGCCGCCACCATCCCGATGCTCACCTACTCGCTGACGGACCTCGATGACCTCCGCCTCGTCGGCGGAGGGGCCGAGTTCGGGTGGCGCGGCCATCAAGTCAGGCTGCCGCTCGCCGGCCGTTTCAACGTCTCCAACGCCCTGGGTGCGGCCGAGGCGCTCGTGGCGCTCGGCCACGACGCCGCTCTCGTCGCCGCCGCCCTCGAGACCGTGACCGCGCCGCCGGGACGCTTCGAGGTCGTCGACCGGGGCCAGCCGTTCTCAGTCATCGTCGACTACGCCCACACCCCCGACGCGCTGGGCAATCTGTTGGTGACCGCCCGCGAACTGGTCGACGGTGGACAGCTCCGACTGGTCTTCGGGTGCGGCGGGGACAGGGACCGCACCAAGCGCCCGGCCATGGGAGCGGTGGCCGGCGAGTTGGCCGATGACGTCATGGTGACGTCGGATAACCCCCGGTCCGAGGATCCGCAGGCCATCATTGCTGCCGTGAAATCCGGAACGACCGCACCGGTGCGCACCGACCCCGATCGTCGGAGCGCCATCGCCGCGGTCCTCGGCGACGCCGTCGCCGGCGATGTCGTGGTCATCGCCGGCAAGGGCCACGAGAGCACCCAGACGATCGGGGCCATCGTCTCGTCCTTCGACGACCGCCTCGTCGCCGCTGAGATCCTGGGAGCCGGCGCGTGATCCGCATCTTCCTGGCCGGCGGCATCGCTCTCGCCCTGTCGCTCGTCGGTACCAAGTACCTCATCACGCTGCTCACCAAGCTGAGCCTGGGCCAACCCATTCACGAGGATGCGCCGCAGGGCCATACGGTCAAGGCCGGAACGCCCACCATGGGCGGTATCGCCATCGTCATCGCCGCCGTCGTCAGCTACATCATCTCGGGGCGTTACCGCGGCATCTACACGCTGCGGGGAATCCTGGTGGTCGCCGCGATCGCCGGCGCCGGGTTCGTCGGATTCCTCGACGACTGGATCAAGATCCGCAACGAACGCAACCTGGGGCTCAGCAAAGGGGCGAAGATGCTCGGCCTCATCGGCGTGGCCGTGCTCTTCTCGGTGCTGGTCGTCACCCAGACCAAGCAGCACACCGAGCTGAGCTTCACCCGCTTCGACAACTTCGATGTCTCGTGGGCCGACCTCGGCAAGGTTGGCTGGGTCATCTGGGCCGTGGTGCTCATCATCGGCAGCTCCAACGCCGTGAACCTCACCGACGGGCTCGACGGCCTCGCAGCCGGCAGTTCGATCTTCGCGTTCGGGGCGTTCGTGGTCATCGGCTTTTGGACCTTCCGCCATCCCGAGGTCTACAACCTGGCCAGCCAGACCGACACGTTCGGGCTCGACCTGGCCGTGATCGCCGCGTCGATGATGGGCGCGTGCGCCGGGTTCCTGTGGTGGAACGCAGCCCCGGCTCAGATCTTCATGGGCGACACCGGGTCGCTCGCCATCGGCACCGGCCTAGCGTGCCTGTCACTCATGACCAGCACCAGCTTGCTGTTGCCCGTTGTCGGTGCGCTCTTCGTGGTCGAGACCTGTTCGGTGATCATCCAGGTGATCAGCTTCCGAAGGTTCGGCAAGCGGGTGTTCCGCATGGCGCCGATCCATCACCACTTCGAGCTGGCGGGCTGGCCTGAGACCACGGTGATCATCCGCTTCTGGATGATGTCGGCGGCCTGCACCGCGGCCGGACTCGGGCTCTTCTACCGCGACTTCCTCGTCGTGACCGGAACCCTCACATGAATGGGACTGTCCAATGAGCGATCAGATGAGCGAGGTCCGGGCTTGACGGCACTCACCCAGCGCCAGGGGGCCGCCACCCGCCGGACCCGATCCGCAGCACCTCCGTCGAAGATGGCGATGCGGGCCAAACGCGCCGCGGTACGCCGCACGCGCAAGGCCGCCGCGAGGGCGCAGATCCCCGTGGCCTTCTGGGTGATCGTCGGCACCGTTGCAACGCTGACGCTGCTCGGCCTCATCATGGTGCTGTCGGTGACCACGGTGAAGTCGACCTACGAGCACGACACCGCCGGCTACTTCTTCACCCGTCAGATGGTGTTCGTGGCCTTGGGCACGTTCTTGTTGTTGGCTGCGTACAAGTTCGGGCATCGCCGCATCGCCATGTTCGCCCCGACGATCATGGTTTCAAGCATCGTGGCGCTTGTGGCCGTGCTCTTCATCGCCGAGAAGGTCAACGGCTCCAAGCGCTGGTTCTCCATCGGCTTCTTCAATGTGCAGCCCTCCGAGGTGGCCAAACTCGCCGTGATTTTGTGGGTTGCCCGCCTGTTGGCGTCGCGGTCGCGTGAGATGCACGACTGGCGCCGCACCATCGTCCCGGTGGCCGCTGGTCTCGGGCTCAACGTGCTGCTGATCGTGGTCGAGCCCGACCTCGGCACGGCGGTCGTGTTGATCTTCGTGGTGCTGGTGATGCTGGTCGTGGCCGGTGCCCGCATCGACATCCTCGCGCTGGGCTCGATCCCGGTCGCGCTCGTGCTCACTTACCTGGCCCTGTCGGGCTACCACGCCGATCGTTGGGGTTTCCTCAACCCGCTCGAGAACATGGACACGTCCAACTACCAGCTGGCCGGGTCGCTCTCGAGCGTGGCGAGTGGTGGCTTGTTCGGCGTGGGCCCGGGCGCCTCGACCGCCAAGTGGGGGTTTCTCCCCGAGGCCCACACCGACGCCATCTTCGCCGTCATCACCGAGGAGATGGGCGTCATTGGGGCACTCCTGGTGATCGCCCTGTACGTGGTGTTGTTGGGCGCTGGAATGCGCGTCGCCCGTGACGCGGCGGATGTCTTCGGGCGGCTGCTTGCCATTGGCATCACGACTCTCATTTCGGTCCAGGCGTTCGTGAACATCGGCGTGTCGCTCGGCGTGCTGCCCAACAAGGGGTTCACGCTTCCCTTCGTGAGCTACGGCGGCTCGTCGTTGCTCGTCACGATGTTCGCAGTCGGCCTGCTGTTGAGCGTGGCCCGAGAAGGTTCGGCATCGCGGGCCGCCGCCCGGCGACGCCTGCAGCGCGAGCGGACCCGCCGCACCGAGACCGGCACCAAGCTGCGACTCGTCGGCTCCACCGTCGTTCGTCAGGCCGCCACCCGCAAGCCGGCCACCCGCAAGCCCGCAGCGCGCCAACAACCGGCCACCCGCAAGCCGGCCACCCGCAAGCCGGCCACCCGCAAGCCAGCCGTCCGCAAGCCTGCGACGCGCCAACAACCGGCCACCCGCAAGCCTGCGGCGCGCCAACAACCGGCCACCCGCACCTCGACCATTCGCCGCCAGCCTGCTCCGCCCGTCCGCAAGCGCACGGCAGCCAGACGGTGAGCCGCCGCTCCGTCGTCCGTCCGGTGGTCATCGCCGGTGGGGGCACGGCCGGCCACATCCTTCCCGGACTGTCCATCGCCGCCGCGCTGATCGAGCGCGGTCACTCGGTGAACGACATCGCCTGGATCGGCTCGAGTCGCGGCCAGGAGGCCACGCTTGTCCCGCCGTCGGGCATCGCGCTGAGCCTGCTGCCGGGGCGCGGTATCCAGCGCCGACTCACCCCGACGAACCTCGTTTCGGCGGCCGGGTTGTTGGTCGCCGCCGTCCAGGCACTCTGGATCATCGGACGTCGCCGACCCGCTGCGGTGTTATGCCTCGGTGGCTACGCCAGCGTGGCGGCGGCGGCTGCCGCCGTGGTGTGGCGGGTCCCGTTGATCATCGCCGAGCAGAACGCTGTGCCCGGCGCAGCGAACCGGGCCTTCGGCCGATTCGCTGCGGCTGCGGCCGTGCCCTTCGAGGGCGTCGACCTGCCCCGCTCCACCGTCACCGGCAACCCGGTCCGTGCCGAGATCCTCGCGCTCCGGCCGGCTCAACCGTCGCAACGTTCACCGCTGCGGGACGAGGCTCGGGCCGCGCTCGAGGTCGAGGAGGGCCGAATCCTCGTCGTCGCGTTCGCCGGCTCACTCGGATCACGGCGGATCAACGAGGCCGTCGCCGGCTTCGTCGAAGCGTGGGCCGACCGTAGCGACCTGGCGGTCCACCATGTGATCGGCCGGCGCGATTGGGACACGTTCCAGCGTCCCGGGGTTGCCCCCGACGAGATCGCCTACCGGTGCGTCGAGTACGAGGAGCGCATGGACTTGGTGCTCGCCGCTGCCGATCTGGCCGTGTGCCGTTCCGGTGGCACCACCGTTGCCGAACTCGCCACCGTTGGGGTGCCGTCCATCCTGGTACCGCTCCCCATCGCTCCCGGCGACCATCAGCGGTTCAACGCGCTGGCCCTGGCCAACGTCGATGCGGCCGTCGTGCTCAATGACACCGACTGCACCCCCGAGGGATTGGTGCGCGAGATCGGGTCGATCCTCGCCGAGGGCCGCCGCGACGCGATGGCGGCCGGCGCCTGGTCACAGGGCCGACCGAATGCGGCCGCCGATGTCGCGGCGCTCATCGACGGGGTCATCGGCCGATGACCGGCACCGTTCCCTACGACCGGGTCGACCTCGATCTGACCGGGCCGCCGCTGCGGTTCCACCTGATCGGCATCGGCGGCGCCGGGATGTCGGCGATCGCCCTGGTGCTGGCGGCCCTGGGCCATCGGGTCTCCGGCAGCGACCGGGGCGACTCGGCGGCAATGGTCCGCCTACGCGGCGCCGGTATTGATGCCCGCGTCGGCCATGACGCTGCGTCGGTGGTGGGCCCCGGTGGTCCGCTCGTCGACATCGTTGGGGTCTCGACCGCCATCAGTGCCGACAACCCCGAGATCGTGGCCGCACGAGCGGCAGGCATCGCCGTTGCGCACCGCTATGACCTGCTTTCGGGCATCGGCGCCACCCGACGCACCCTGTCGGTGTCGGGTACCCACGGCAAGACCACCACTTCGGCGATCTGCGCCCTGGCCCTCGACTCGGCCGGCCTCAACCCATCGTTCATCATTGGTGGCGTGGTCGCCGGATTCGGCTCGGGGTCGCGTTGGACCGACAGTGAGTGGTTCGTGCTCGAGGCCGACGAGAGCGACTCGACCTTTCTCGCTCCGCCCCGCGCCGGCGCGATCATCACCAATATCGAGGCCGACCACCTCGACCACCACGGCTCCTTCGCCGACCTGGTGACCGCTTTCGAACGCTTCGCCGACGGCACCGACGGACCGGTGGTTGTGTGCTCTGACGACATCGCCGGCGCACAGTTGGCGGCCCGCACCCCCGGAGCGCTCACCTACGGGCTCGACGGGGGTGCGGTGTTCGCGATCAGCGGCGTCGAGGCCGCGCCGACGGGGATGGGCTGGACGGTCACCGGACCCGACGGTGTGGCGCACCGGCTGCACGTGGGGCTTCCCGGGTTGCATCTGGTGCGAAACGCCACCGCCGCCTTCGTCCTCGCTACCGCTCTCGGTGCCGATCCGTCGGGAGTGGCCGACGGTATCGCTCGCTACGCCGGGGTGGGCCGTCGCTTCGAGCGACGCGGCACGGCACGCGGCATCACGTTCATCGACGATTACGCCCACATGCCCACCGAGGTTCGGGCCGTGCTGAACGCCGCCGGGTCGGGGGAGTGGGGCCGAGTCGTCGTCGTCTTCCAACCGCACCGTTACAGCCGGACCCAGGCGGTGTGGCGGGACTACGCCGAGGCCTTCGACGGGGCCGACGTTGTGGTGGTCACCGATGTCTACGCGGCCGGTGAACAGCCGGTTGCGGGCGTCAGCGGACAGCTGATCGTCGACGCCATCGCGGTGGCGCGGCCCGGCCAACGCGTCGTCTACCTTCCCACCCGCGCCGACCTGATCGAGGGCGTGGCCGGCCTACTGCAGGAGGGCGACCTGTGTCTCACGCTGGGCGCCGGCGACCTCACGTCGCTTCCCGACCAGCTGATCGAGGCGCTGTCGTGAGCCCCGGAGCATCGGACCGCGACCTGGCGGTGCTGGGCGAGGCGCTGCAGTCCGCTGGGATCGACGCGTCGCCCGATCACGACCTGGCCGCGCTCGCCACCTACCGAGTCGGCGGCCGGGCCGCCTGGTTCGTGACGGTGGGATCGATCGACCAGCTCATGGCGATCGGCGAGATCGTCGCCCGCTTCGCCACGCCGACCCTGGTGGTCGGCCGGGGTTCCAACCTGCTCGTCGCCGACTCGGGGTTCGCCGGCCTGGCCCTGCAGCTCGGTGAGTCATTCGCCACCATCAACGTCGGCGATCGTTCGATCGCCGCCGGGGGAGCGGCCGCGCTACCGGTGGTGGCGCGTCGCAGCGTGTCGGCCGGCTTCAGCGGATTCGAGTGGGCGGTCGGCGTTCCCGGCTCGATCGGTGGCGCGGTACGGATGAACGCCGGAGGCCACGGTTCGGACATGGCGGCATCGGTGCAGCGGGTCCGCGTCGTCGATCTCGCCACCGGCCAAGATGTCACGATGTCTGCCAGCGACTGCGCCTTCGCCTACCGGTCCTCCTCGATCGGTCCCCACCAAGTGGTCGTCGAGGTCGAACTCGCGCTCGCGGCGAACATTTCTGCCGCCGGTGAACGGGAACTGTCCGAGATTGTCGCCTGGCGTCGTCAGCATCAGCCTGGTGGGCAGAACGCGGGCTCGGTCTTCGCGAACCCGACCGGCGATTCGGCCGGTCGCCTCATCGACATCGCCGGCTGCAAGGGGCGACGCATCGGAACCGCGGAGGTCTCGATGAAACACGCCAACTTCATCCAGGTGGATGCCGGCGGATCCGCCGATGACGTCGTGTCGCTGATGGCCGCCGTGCGCCGCGCCGTGAGCGACTCCACGGGCCATGATCTGCGGGCCGAGACCGTGATGGTGGGCTTCAACCCCGAGGTCGTGGCTGGGGCCGGTGGTCGGCTGTGACCGACGAGACCCGCATCGCCCCCCGACCGCCCGAGGTGATCGGTGACGAACCGCCCGAGGTGTTCGTGCGGGACACGGTGACGATGGACACCGTCGAGTACAAGGTGATGACGGTCAATCCCGAGTCGCCCCGCTTCAGCGACGGGTTCGCCATCGACATACCGCTCTCGGACGAGTCGGTCGAGACTCGCACGCTCGATCCCGAGGCGGCCGACCCCAGCGGCGATCCGCGATTCCACGAGCGACGGGTGGCAGTTGTTTCCGAGGCCCGTAGTCGACGCCATCGCGTGCTCGTGAGCGTCGTGTCGGTGGTGGCGCTCCTGCTCGCAGCAGTGGGTGTCACCTACTCACCGCTGCTCGACGTCGACCGCATCGACATCATCGGCTCGGATCTGCTCGACCTCGACGGCCTACGCGACGCGACCGGGGTCGGCGTCGGCAGCCCCATCGTCTTCGTGGACCCCGGCGAGGTCGAGACGAAACTCCGCGACGATCCGCGGTTCAGTCGAGTGGCCGTGGCCCGCCAGTTCCCATCATCGGTCAGCATCCGGCTCACCGAACGCCGCGCCATCGCCCGGGTGGCGGGTCCTACCCTCGGCGTCGTCGTGGGAGAGGGCGGCGTGGTCATCTCGGTGGCCCGGGGCGACGAGCTGCTGAGGCGGATCGACGTCGATGAGGATCCCACGACCCGTCCGGGTGGCCGACTGAACGCACCGCTCGCCGCGGCGGTCGACGTGGTCGGGGCCATGTCGTTCGAGGTCACCGCCCAGATCTTCGGCGTCCGGGTGGCGTCGGACGGCCAGCTGACCTTCGATCTTGGCGACGGCCGCACCGTCTTGTTTGGCCCGATCGAGGACGTGGAAGCCAAGCTGCTCGCGGTTCGCACGATGCTGGGTCCCCAGATCGACACCCGCGGACTGTGCCAGCTCGATGTGCGGGTCCCGACGGCACCCACGATGCGACGCGACCCCGACTGTGACGCCCCGGTCGAACCGCCCGCCCCCGAGATTCTTGCGGACCCCGCCGCGCCCGATGGTGTGACGCCTGACATGGTGACTCCAGACACGATCGCACCCGACCCCGCGCCCGCCGCGTCTGTCCCACCCGAGACCGTTCCGGCAGAGACCGTTGCGGCCTGACCCCTCACTTCACGTTCAGGAGGGCTCAACCTCAGCCTTTTCTCGAGGTGAACGCCTGTTGAACGTGCACTCGACCCTCCCGGGGCTGTTCCCCTAGGATGGTTCGGTCCGACCTCTTTGGGCCCTTGGGTCCCTGCTGCTCGAAAATCCCGCTCCCTAACTCTTACGACGCATCCGAAACCGGCTGCGATCGGAGGTCCACGCTTCATGGCTCACAATCCGCAGAACTACCTGGCAGTCATCAAGGTGGTCGGCATCGGCGGTGGCGGCTGCAACGCCGTGAACCGCATGATCGACGCCGGGTTGAAGGGTGTCGAGTTCATCGCCATCAACACCGATGCCCAGGCACTGTTGATGAGCGACGCGGATGTGAAGCTCGACATCGGCCGTGAGGTCACCCGTGGCCTGGGTGCCGGCTCGGACCCCGACGTCGGTCGCCAGGCCGCCGAAGATCACCGCGCCGAGATCGAAGAGGTGCTGCGGGGCGCCGACATGGTCTTCATCACCGCCGGTGAGGGTGGTGGCACCGGAACCGGTGGCGCACCCGTCGTCGCCGAGATCGCCAAGACCATCGGTGCGCTGACCATTGCGGTGGTCACCCGTCCGTTCCTGTTCGAGGGGCGGCGCCGGTCGGTGCAGGCCGAGCAGGGCATCGGCAAGCTCAAGGAGAAGGTCGACACCCAGATCGTCATCCCCAACGACCGTCTGCTGTCGGTGGCCAATGATAAGACCTCGGTGCTCAACGCCTTCAAGATGGCCGACGAGGTGTTGCTGCAGGGTGTGCAGGGCATCACCGACCTCATCACCACGCCGGGCCTCATCAACACCGACTTCGCCGACGTCAAAATGATCATGCACGACGCCGGCACCGCGCTCTTGGGCGTCGGCTACGCGTCGGGCGAAGGCCGTGCTGTCGCCGCGGCCCGCCAGGCGATCAGCTCACCGCTGCTCGAGTCCGCCATCGACGGTGCCCGGGGCATCCTGCTCAACATCTGCGGCGGATCCGACCTCACGCTGTTCGAGGTCAACGAATCCGCGACCGTCATTCACGAGGTGGCGCACGCCGAGGCGAACATCATCTTCGGTACCACCATCGATGACGAGATGGGCGACGAGGTCCGAGTGACGGTCATTGCGGCCGGCTTCGAGCGCTGGGAAGACCCCAAGGTTGCCGCCGCTGCGGCTGCGGCCAACCGCCGGACCACGTCGAACTCGACCGGATCTTCCCGGGACGAGCGTCGTGGCCGCAACAACAACGACGACGACATCCCGCTCGCCGACGTCTTCGCCGATGATGACGCTGACGACGCCGATACCGATGCCGACGAGTTCGACGTTCCCTCGTTCCTCAAGTAGGTCGGCTTCCTTGGCCGATCGGGGCAGCGAGTCACACCCCTCATCACCGGAGGTGCATTGGGCGTTCTCCGAACGCTCCGACGGCGACTTCGCCGTCACCGCTCCCGAGGGATCGCTTCACGCCGACCGACACCGGCTTGCGGCCCGGCCGTGGACGTGGCTGCATCAGGTCCATGGCAGCATTGTGGTCGTGGTGAACGCGGCCGGTGAGCACGCCGGGGTCGACGCCGACGCCGCCGTTACCGCCGTCGCCGGAGCGGTGTTGGCGGTGCAGACCGCCGACTGCGCCCCCGTGCTGTTGTGGGGGTGGACCGCGGCCGGTGCGCCCGTCATCGGGGCGGCCCACGCCGGATGGCGGGGCCTCTATGACGGCGTCGTGGAGAACACGGTGGCGGCCCTGCGTCGGCTCGGTGCCAGCGAGGTTCACGCCCGCCTCGGCCCCTGCATCTCGGCTCCGGCCTACGAGTTCTCCGCCACCGATCTCACCACCATGGCGCTGCGATTCGGACCCGACGTCGTGGCTGGCACCGCGGATGGCGCTCCAGCGCTCGACATGGCCGAAGCGGTGCGAAGCGCCCTTCGCTCGGCACGGGTCGACGCCGGCGCAACCGTGACCCCGGACTGCACCGCCACCGCCCTGACGGCGCAGGGCGAGCCTCGCTTCTGGTCGTGGCGGGCCCGGGCCGATATCGGTCGGCAGGCGTCGGTGATCTGGATCGAACCGTGAGCCGGGTAGCGCCGTGAGCCTGGTCGACGAGTTGATCGAAGCCCGCGAGCGGATCGAGCAGCGCGTTGCGGCGGCGGGCGGCGTCGGGGTGCGCATCGTGGCGGTCACCAAGACCCATCCGGTCGAGACGGTCCGGGCGGCCATCTCGGCCGGGTTCACCGATCTGGGCGAGAACTATGCCGCCGAGTTCGCCGCCAAGGCCGGCGAGATCGGTGGCGGTGCGCCGGGTGCAGCCACTTGGCGCTGGCACTTCATCGGGCAGCTGCAGACCAACAAGGTGCGCGTCGTCGCACCGTTCGTCGGTCTGTATCAGAGCGTCGACCGCCCGTCGTTGATCGCGGAGATCGCCAAGCGGTCGCCGGGTGCCAGCGTGATGATCCAGGTGAACCTCGCCGATGTGGAGGGGCGGGGAGGGGCATCGTTTTCCGACGTCGGCCCGCTGATCGAGTCGGCCCGGGATGCCGGGCTGAACGTTTGCGGACTGATGGGGGTTGCGCCGGTGGCCGATGACTCAACGACCGCAGCAGCCTTTGGGAGGCTGCGCCGACAGTGTGACGTCGAAGCCCTTGTCGAATGTTCGATGGGCATGTCGGGCGACCTCGAGATCGCAGTCGCCGAGGGCTCGACGATGGTGCGGATCGGGTCCGCGATCTTCGGAAGTCGTGGTTGAGCTGTAATCCGGGCCGGTTTCATGGCAACCTGGATGCTGTCGGGCACGTCCTCACTGCGCGACACTGGTGCTGGTCGTTGAGGAGGAGTGGATGGCTGGGATGCTGCGCAAAGGGATGTCATGGTTGGGTCTCGGTCCTGACGACGAGTACGACGACTACGACGACTACGACGACGAACCGGTGGTGGATCTGACCGGTTCGCACACCGCCGTCAACCCCAACCCCGTGGTCCGCGCCGTTCCTGCAAAGTCCTCCCGGATCGATCCGTCCTCCTCGTGGGACGAGCCGGGTGAGTCGGCGTCGGTGCGAGTTCTCCCCTCCGCAGCCACGCGCACCCGACCCATGGTGCCCGCCCCCGAGCCGGTACGTCCTCGCGGGGTCGTCCGCCCGGTGCCAGCGCCGTCGTCGTCCACCCGACCCCACGTCGTGTCGCCCAAGAGCTTCAACGACGCCCAAGAGGTGGGTGACTGGTTCCGTCGTCGTCAACCGGTGATCGTCAACCTCCAAGATCTCGATCGTGATCTCGCCCGACGCCTGCTCGACTTCTCGAGCGGCGTGGCGTACGGCCTCGGTGGCACCGTCGAACGCGTGGCGTCCCACGTGTATCTCCTGTCGCCGCTCGATGTCGAGATCTCCTCGGATGACCGACGGCGGTTGCGAGAGCGCGGCCTCGTCGAGGAGTAGGCCGACGGGTTCATTCTTGCTGAGGAATTTGAGCAGGAGTCTCCGCCAGGTTTTGTGATGTGGTCGCTAGCATGACCGCATGGACGTAACTCCGCAGCTCATCGAGCAGATCGACTTCTCCGAGAAGTTCCGGGGGTACGACCCCGACCAGGTCGACGACTTCCTGGAGCGTGTCGGCGC